>Ga0257119_1000807_pt1 | contig 25903 bp, 22 predicted proteins | sample SI112_200mmetaG_FD_190179 | JGI IMG/M metagenome (GOLD analysis project Ga0257119, IMG submission 190179) | Marine microbial communities from Saanich Inlet, British Columbia, Canada - SI112_200m | ecosystem: Environmental > Aquatic > Marine > Inlet | place: Canada: British Columbia | collected... | reverse complement strand
AATTCTCTTTCTGTTTGACTCATGTTAATACATTGCTGAAAAATACCAGTAATTGCATCAATTTTTGATGGGTCGGCACAGAGTCCAAGATTATTATCTTGAATAATACTGGCTGTATCGCCATTAATAATTGCTAATATGGGTTTTTTTGCTGCGATATAAGTTTGAGTTTTAGCAGGCACTGTTACTGAGAAAATTGACTTATCAATCAAGGAAACAATTAAAAAATCGCTTGCTTGATAATACTTAGCCATATCCAATCTTGGTTTTTTTCCATGAAAAATAATATTTGGATTATCTTCAACAAGAAGTTTTAGATTTTCAAGATTAGACCCATCCCCAATAATATTAAGCTGAGATTTTTTTTGATACTCGCCTGATAACAAACAAAAAGCGTTAACAATATTCTCTAAATTTTGCACTTTACCAATATTACCTGCAAAAGTAAAATGAGTTACTCCTTCAGATTTTCCAAAACTCACAGGCTCAAAATTTGTATTTAAATCATCTGCCCAATTCGGCAAATAATGAAATATCAAATCTTTCCCAACATATGGAGTTAATTTTGACTCAAAGCCTTTTCCAGAAACTGCAATTGCATCAATATTACGATACATAAATCTAACAAACATATCAAGAGTACTCGAAAGTATTTTAGTTTTCTTAAAGCCGTACGCGTACACACTGTCAGGCCAAACATCTTGTGTCCAGAATGTTAATGGTTTTTTGTATAATTTTCGTATCACTACTGCAGGCAGCATGCCTGTTAGGGCACTCATATTAAAACCAAAAATGTAATCATATTTTCTGCCAATAAAAATAGCAGCAATACTGCCAAAAATCATAAAGTTTATATATTTCAATATCTTTTTAACTACACTATCTCTATAGCCCGTAACAGCATGCAATCTAAAAATATTTATACCCTGGTATTCGTCTTTTCTAAAAAAACCATTTTTATAGCTTGGAAAAACTTTTCCTAATGGATAGGTTGGCGCTAAAGTTAACACATCAACATCATACCCTTTGTCTTTCCATGACAAAGCAACATCATTTATCTTAAATTCTTCAGGGTAAAAGCATTCTGTGACAATTAATATCTTTTTATTCTTCATCAAAACTTCAAATCTTATATTGAGAATATAAAGCTCTATTATTAACAATCAAACTAACCATATCAGAAATCATTTCATCGTAAGACGGGATTTGGTAATTCATCAATAATCTAGTATTAATAAAACTCTTATCGATATTTTTGCCGTCCACTGACTTGATGTCAATATCTTTTTTTGTATACTTTTGAAATAATTTTAAAAGTTCGTATTTACTGATTGACGAGTTGTTAGTCACATGATACAAGCCCGTTATGTCGCTCTCAATTGACCATTTAATAGCCTTTACTAGCTCTAATGTAGTTACACCTGACCAAATTGCTCTGGTGAAGCCGGTAATGTCACCTTGTTGACTCATAAACCAATGAAAAAGCCCTTCACCATTGCCCTTCAACTCTGGACCAATGATAGATGTTCTCAATGTCAAATTAGCATCATCTTCAATCTCTCCTAATATCTTCGTTTGTGAGTAAACTCCTTTTCCATCTTTAACGTCTGACTCAATATAGCCACCTTTGTCGCCGGAAAATACACAATCAGTTGAAATATGGATTAATTTTGCGCCAATATTTTTAGAGATTTTTTTTAATTGATGCGGCAAGTACGCATTTAAATAAATGGCATTTTCCACATTGCTACTTCCATGAATCAATACACCAATACAATTCACAATAAAATCAGGCTTTAACTTAGTAACAACTTTTTCGAATGCTGTCTTATCTGTCACATCTGATATGATAGTTTCCTCTCTTAGCTTAGATCTAAAAGCAATATCTATCACATTATAATCATCAAACTTTAAAAAATAGTTAACAACTTGATGTCCTAACATCCCCGTTGAACCTAAAATTAAGACCTTCTTTTTAAAACTAGACATCCTTATGCCAAACAGTTCTGTTTACATAATCAACATACGACAAGATAATTCGTAAAACTTTCTTGGAAACGTTATCGACTTCATAGTCCTTAACAGGCTTTATTGCTCTAATATCTTGTGAATTATGAGTTGTTGCAACTTCAACTGCATGAATGACTCTAGCCTTATTCAATCCAGACATAATTACTGTTGTTTCATCCATGCCTTCCGGTCTTTCGTGCGCCTGACGTATTGTGACAGCAGGTAAATTCAGTATTGAAGCCTCTTCAGCGATAGTACCACTATCTGAAATCACACAAAATGCATTCATTTGTAGGCTGTTATATTCATGAAAACCATAAGGCTTTGAGAATCTAATTAAAGGATTTTTGTTTTGGTATTCAATATTCTTCAACTTCTTTCTTGTTCTTGGATGTGTTGAAATAATAATTGGCAACTTATATTTCTTAGTTAGTTCATCAATCGACTCTAATAAATCACTGAAGTTTTTGGGAGAATCAACATTTTCCTCCCTGTGAATGCTCATAACTATATACGCTTTTGGCTTTAACCCTTCTTTACCTAGAATATCGCTAGATTTGATCTTTTCCATATTAGCACTTAAAACTTCTGTCATCGGTGAGCCAGTTTTAATTATTGTTTCAGGTTTAATACCTTCTGCAATCAGATAATCCCTAGCTTGTTCTGAAAGAGGTAAGTTGATATCGCTCAAATGATCTACAATTTTTCTATTAACCTCTTCTGGAACTCTTTGGTCAAAGCATCTATTACCCGCCTCCATATGAAAGATGGGTATTTTTCTCTTCTTAGCAGGGATAACACTTAAGCAGCTGTTGGTGTCACCATAGATTAATAATGCGTCCGGCTGTATATCATCGAATACTTTGTCAACTTTTGCGATAATGTCCCCAATAGTTTCCGATGGCGTGCCTTTAACGGCTTCCAAGAAAATATCAGGCCTTCTAACTTCCAACTGCTCAAAGAATATCTCATTTAATTCATAATCATAATTCTGACCAGTATGTACGATTGTATGATCTACATGCCGATCCAGCTCCTTCATAACTTGACTCAATTTGATAATCTCTGGTCGAGTCCCTACAATAGTCATTACCTTAAGCTTACTCATTTTTTCGAAACTCCCTTAAGTCATCCTGAATCTCTCTCAGATTTAACAGCAACTCTGTTAACTCCTCTTTATTTAATCTATGTGTATTATGAGAGTGATACTCCCCTGCTTCTGTAATCACATCTTCGCCTTCTTCAAAAAATTTGGTGTAATTAAGGTCTCGTGTATCGGTAGGGATTCGGTAATACTCGCCCATATCAATAGCCTTCACCATCTCTTCTTTCGTTAGTAAAGTTTCATACAGCTTTTCACCATGCCTTGTACCGATTGTTTTCACCTCATGATTAGGCACACCCAGAATATTTTTCATCGTATTGGCAAGCAACTCTACCGTTGCAGCAGGAGCCTTCTGAACGAAAATATCGCCACTCTCTCCATTCTCGAATGCAAATAACACTAGATCTACAGCTTGATCTAGACTCATCATAAATCGAGTCATATTTGGATCTGTAATAGTAATAGGATTACCATTTTTGACCTGGTCAATGAATAACGGAATAACCGAACCACGACTAGCCATCACATTGCCATACCTAGTGCAAGCAATCATTGTATCTTTAACATTCCTGCCTTTGCCTACAATCACTCTTTCCATCATAGCCTTACTAATACCCATTGCATTGATTGGGTAAACCGCCTTGTCCGTACTTAGTGCGATTACTTTTTTAACGCCAGCTGCAATAGCTGAATTTAATAAATTTTCAGTGCCAATAATATTAGTTTTGACTGCTTGCATTGGATAGAACTCACATGATGGAACCTGCTTTAAAGCGGCCGCATGAAAAACATAATCAACTCCTCTCATTGCATCGTCGATTGAATTTTTATCCCTTACATCGCCAATATAAAACTTAAGCTTATCATCATTGTAAAACTTTCTCATATCATCTTGCTTAAGCTCATCTCTCGAGAAAATTCGTATCTCTTTAATATTGGTAGTTAGAAACCTTCTAAGCACAGCATTTCCAAATGACCCTGTACCACCAGCAATTAGTAAAACCTTATTTTTAAACATTTAAAACCTCATTAAATACATTATTAATATTCTTAAATTTGCCACCTTCACTAATTTTTAAATAATCCTGTTGGGAAAATATTTTTTTATCAAAGGATTTACTATAATCAATCACACTGTTTATAGTATATAAGAGTGAACTATCACTGAATAAAGAATATGTGAATCTGTTTTTACCATAGACTATATCGGCATATTTTTCATCTGGTGTGATAACAATAACACCATTCTTAATGCCTTCAATCACATGCAGTCCCAATGTCTCAACTACAGATGTAGAAATTAGTATCGTATTGTTACAAAACAGTTCGTTTATCGCTTTCTTGTTATCGATATACCCCAGAAAGTTTGTCTGTTTATTTAATTCAGAATCCCATTCTTTCGAAGTACCCAGTTGATCCAATGACAAAGTTATATCAATCTCAAAATCAACCCCCTGTTTTTTTAAACTCAACATAGCTTTACTAAAATCAGATAAATTTTTATGAGGATATTTAAAATGAGGGCCCACAATATATAAAAATTTTATTCTTTTAGAAAAATCATACTGCTTAGGGGTTAAAAATTCATCTTCATGCACATTGATATCACTTTTTATAAAAAAAAATTTATTTCTTATATCAATAAATTCATTCAAATAATCTTTCACATGGCTTGATTGTATCTCTATATATTTAGCTTTATTCAGCATAAATTTAAAAAAAATCCTTTTAAAAAAAACTTGCTTAAACCATAAAAAAAACTGCCCTTGTTCTTTATAAAATTTATCCAAAATAGCTGAGTAAAACATTAGATTATGAACCTTTATAATTTGAGGTTTTCCAATCCAAGGTTGAAATGAACCAGTAAAATTATAGATTAAATCTATCTTTCGATTCATTAATTTTTTTAACAAGATATTTTCATAATAAAGTCTATATATGAACCCTTGGTAAGGGACAACATTAAAGTTTATATTATCAAAAATACGGAATTTCTTTATAAGGCTGTTTACATTGTCATTTTCATTGCACACTATCCAATAGCTTTGTGAATTATTCATGGTGCACTCATGTAGCAATTTATCAAGTACAGAAACCCCACCAGAATCAGAAACTCCTAATGCATTTATTAAAATACCGATTCTTTCTTTCATGTATATACTCTAAACAACTTTTTTTCTAACAAATGAGGTAATGAAAAATGCCAATATATACGCAATTATAAATTCACGAGTAATTGAAACAAAAAGAATCTGTAGATCTACAATATACATTTGAGATACATAAGCCGAATATAAGGTTAAAAAAATCAAATTAAATAATTTACTTCTTTTTGAGATTAAATTATCTAAAAATTTTAAAACTATCGACAATATAATAGAGAGGATGACCACTCCATACCAGCCAAATCTGCTATAAAAATCACCAATCAAAGTAACTGGAACAGAACTCCACCATGGGGCTAATCCTATATCCTTAATATAATGAACTCCGTCTAAAGAATTTTCTTTAACACCTAGTGTAGATCTTATGAAACTTGGAAATAGTGTGTAAAGTAATGCATCCATGTTATTAAAATTACGATAATTATATTCACTTGGGACCTTTTCCATAATTTTACCAGTAACCAGTGAATCAGAAAGTCTATGGACAAGAACGCCAATATCATCCCCTACAGTGCTATCTGAAAAATCTTGATCTGTCACTCTTAATTTTCCAGAAAAAATCACAAGCACAGAAAGCGATATAGCGCCAATAATAACAAAGAGTAATTTGTTTTTTTTCATCTCTGTGAATGTATAAATCATAAATATTGGAATAAATAGAAAAGCTGTTGTTCTTGATCCACTAGGAATATAAAGTGATACCATAAGTATTGCAAGAAACATACTTATAAAAGAATACATTTTTTTTCCAGTTCTAAAATACTTATATTGCATTAAAAATACTGGTAATAACCCTATCCAATGCAATCGATTGACTATACTTTGGTATATATTTGCAGATAAATTGTAATCAGGATTGATAGACACATGATAATATAGGTTAAGTTTTACTCTTATAATAAAAGCAATTATAAAAAACAAAACAAAAAATATTACCCTTCCATTGTATTGACTTTCAAGATGGGTACTATATTTCCTATACCTAATTCTCTTTATTCTAAACAACAACTCAACCACTATAAATACAATAATAAATACAATATATGCATTCAGTGTATTTATTATTACAGTTGGATTAATTATTGAATTTCGAAAAATAATGCTATCAATAACAACTAATAAAATTACCACTGGATAAAATATAGTGAAGTAAGTTAAAGCAATCCCTCTAATTGTGAAAAAATTATATTCTATTAACTTAAAAAAATACATAGATAGCGCCAAACTAGCTACTACGTATAAATAAATATCAATATTCAAAATTTTACCCTATGTGCTTTAATAACAAATCTACACGATCACGAAAAGAGTGATTTTCATTAAGAATTCTTTGCATTCCTAAACTAGCAATAGCTCTAAAGTTTAAATCGCCATCTAAGAGGTCTCGTATCTCTTCAACTGAGGAGTACATTAAACACTCGTCTTTATCTTTAAGATACTTAAGGGAGTGAGCGTTCCGTTCAGTTAGTAACATGCCACCTGATGCGGGCACTTCAAAGAATCTTAAATTTGATAGATCCTCATTATCAGGTGTTAATATATTTAAATTTACCTCGCTCATATCAAACAGCTTGCTCATCTCTCTTTGAGTTAAGATTTTAGAATCTACATCATGTCTTTTCTTAAAACCTATGGAGCTCTTTTCCCAGCCACCACCTCTAATAAAAAATGGCTTACCAATACTATCAACAAACTCTTCGCGATATTTGCTCCAACTACCCACAAATGAACACTTAATCGTTTTTTCAAAGTTTTTTGAGAAGTGTAAATCTGGAACGTAATACCAATCAATAAACAGCATTTTATTGGCACCATAAGCATAATATTTATCAAAAAGATGGGGTCTAGATGAAACAATAAGATCATATGCATTTATCGAATTAATGAGATTATCATTCGAATTTTTCATATTAAAGAAATCATCTGGATTCCAATTTACCAATTTAATTCCAAGCTTTTTTATATCTAGCAATGTTGATAAATTTAAGTTTAAACCTTTTGCAATTATTATTACATCTGGATTAAGGCTTTTAACAATATGCAAAAATTTATTATTAATTTTTTTTCCATACACCTGATAAAAAATTCTTCTCATTATTTTTTGAAAAAAATGTCTAGTCTTTATTCCTGGCATAATATCGGTATAGTCAAATATATCTACCTTTACACCCCTTTCCTTTAAATCAGAATAAAGAAGTTGTGGCAAAGTTCCTGCCCAATTTTCCCCATATATTAATATTTTTTTATGCATGATTTCATAAAATAGTGACTTGTAAGATGCTTTTTAAACAACCCAAAAGTGATTAAATTCAAAACTCCGACTTTGCTATCAAATGGTAAATCGTAGAACACCTTTTCAACATTAAACTTTTTAATTTTTAATAAATTTATTAATGATTTATATGTAAAAAATCTCAAATGCGTCCTATCAAGCAAGCCTTCATCTTGATATTCCCATGAATCCCTAAATAGTAATGGAAAAGTGACTCTAAAATTCCTCACATTTGGCATTGATATGAGTAAGCTGCCATTATGATTTAATAGCTTAGCCACCCTCTCAAGAACCTGATCTGGATTCAAAAGATGCTCTAAACTATCAGAAAAAATAATATAGTCAAAAGTAAAATCATTATCAGGAAACAGCATTGTCTCGACATCACCAAGTATAACTTCATCCAAAACCTTTTTAGCTTGATGATAATTCTCCTCAACTATCTCCAGTCCAGTAACTTTACACTCAAGCTTATCATATAATAATTTCCCTAAAATCCCTGTTCCACAACCTACATCTAACACCTTGGATCCACGTTCAATATTAAACAACAGGGGCCAGCTTCTACTTCTACTGTAATAGCTTATATCTTCTTTATAGCTAGTATTTGGATTAATCATCATTACCTCTAATTTTATTAAAATTCCATATTATTGCCTTAAATAGATAAATATTTCCTTTGACAATACCTGGTCTAGTAATCCTTATTAAAGAATTATCTTCTCTGTTTTTAACTCTATAAATCCGATTTATTAACAAAAACAATACAATAATCTTTCTGATAATTAAAGTCCAACTCTTTTTTTTAACTTCAAGATATATAGAATTTCTTATCGATAGCCAAGAATTATTACTACTACAGCTACCTGACATTTCTGAATTATGCTTAATTTTAATACCTGTTTGCTTTATTTTATATCCACATGAAGTTACCCTTCTAAAGAAATCTTGCTCTTCCCCATACATATAGAAGGTTTCATCTAAATATCCCACCTTATCAACCACACTTAAGCGCAATGCGAATAAAAATCCTGAAATATTCTCATTTTCCTTATAGGTCTTATCCTCAGACTCTAGGAATCCAAGTACACCAACACTCTTTTGCTCAAATTCTAAAAAAGACTTAGTAATATCAGAGAAATTCTCTGGCATGACATCAATATCACTATTAGCTACAATAACAAATTTTATGCCCCTCTCTTTACAGTGTTGTAAGCCCTTATTAACAGCTGAGGCAAACCCGCCATTGTCTGGTTTTTGTATTAAACAAACCTTATTATTTTTAATTGATTTTATAATCTCAACTGACTTATCAGTTGAAGCATCATCAACAACAACAATCTCTACATTTATAAATCCATCGAGTAACTTTTCAACAACATTTTCAATAAAAGCCTCGCCATTGTAATTTGGTATTATTATTGAAAATTTCATAATAATTATATAATATCAACTAAACAATTTGCTTGGGTTGCATAATCAATATTGTTAGCATTTCCTAACTTGACTTTGTTAGATTTAATATCTAATAAATATTGAGAAATTTTAGAAACATCATCTAAAGGTATTGCAGTATGCCCATAGTGAATAATTAATTTTGTTAATTCGTCACTATTCAGCAAGGCAAGCGTATGATTTTTTAAGTTCAAATAATCATATGTCTTATATGGAATTGTTACGTTACTCCTATCATCACTATGCTGAATTAACAATGAAATATCACATTTTGATGCAAACTCTAAAGCTTTCACTCTTGGAATTGGTTGTAAAATTTTCACATAACTCTTGTTTTTAAGCTTCCCTCTCTCTTCGTCACTCACATGACCTAAATTAATTAATTCTATCTCTTTCTCTGAAATGCCACCTTGAGATATCAGTGTATCTATTGCAGATATCATAGAGTCAAAGTTTCTAGTTGAATATAGTGATCCAAGATGGACAATTTTAATGCCATTGTGCTTATCATCAGAATAACTATAACCAAAGTCTTTTGAACCAGGATATACAGCGAAAATATTAGATGACTTGAATTCTTTTTTTGCAAAATCTGCAGCGGCTTCTGTTACATACGCAGTCATATTTGCATTATTTATAATATATTTTTCAACTTTATACAACCAGCCTCTAGCTTGTACATTCCTACCTATTCCCTCCCCACTCAAAGGATCTTGCAACTCCACAATAACAGGAAGGGAGAAAACCTTTCCAACGATAATACCTGCCAAATGAGCCGATGCTGGCCCGCCTGATGTTAATATCTTATTAGGCCTAAATCTTAATACTGCATAAATTCCAGCAAAAGATGCACTTATTAACCAAGACCATCGCCCTTCACCCACACCTTTGGTTACAATGAATAGTAGCAAATCTAGTAAAATTCCAAGAGTTAAAACGAACGGAAGTAACAGGAGTATTGAAAATTGGAATAAATCTCGAGCTAGCTTCGCCCTTTTTAACTCATCAAAAAAATCAAACAAAGAAATACTAGGGATTCTGATGTGCGATATATTTAAACTGCTTTTATTTCCACTTATCGAACTGATGAGTGCAACTTTTTTACCACCTTTTATAAGCCCTTCTATCTTATCATCAATCCATTCGGCTTGACATGCACCTGCAATATTAGAATAGTAGGAAAAGACTAAAATTTTTTCATTTTTCATTTTAATTTACCAGTAAAAAAGTCTGCACTCCATCCTGGCACGCTATTCCATTTTTCATTTCCAACTCCATCCTCTTATCCTTTATATATTTTTTTAATAAATTCTTCATCAATTACCCAAATATGTTAATCGCTTTTATTTTCTAGTGAAATCAACCTTTTATCTCACTCCTTATAAAAAAATCTACAATTTTTTCACTTGCCTTTCCATCACCATATGGATTATATGCAGAGCTCATACTTTTGTAGAGCTCCACATCATTAATCAAAGCATTTGCCTCATTAACTATTTTTTTTGTACTAGTGCCTACCAGTTTAACCGTCCCGGCTTTTAGCGCCTCTGGTCGCTCTGTAGCATCTCTCATTACCAGCACTGGCTTTCCCATACTTGGGGCTTCTTCTTGTATTCCGCCAGAATCTGTAATAATAAAATAAGATTTGTGCATTAAATAAACAAACTGTTCATACCTAAGCGGCTTTATTAAAAAAATATTAGGAACTTTAGAAAGTAGCCTCTTAACCACGCCCTCAACATTTGGGTTCATATGTACGGGATATACAATATCAATACTTGGATTTAAAATAGCTATCTCCTCCAATGCATTACATATATTAATTAAACCCCTGCCATGATTTTCTCTTCTATGCCCTGTTACCAATATAATTCTTCTCTCATCCAAAAATTTAAACTTTTCACTTAGAAAATAGTCAATAATTTTTAATCTAAAATTTTTATTATTCTTTATTTTTTTTAAAATAAAGAATAAAGAATCTATCACTGTATTTCCTGAAATTAAGATATTTTTATGATTTTCCTCTTCAAGATTAGACTTAGATAAAGATGTTGGCGCAAAATGGTAATGAGCTAAGACTCCAGTTATTCTTCTATTAGCTTCTTCTGGAAAAGGTGAATAAATGTTTCTTGTTCTCAATCCAGCTTCAATATGTCCTACTTTTATCTTATTATAGAAAGCAGCTAATGCAGCAAAAGTAGATGTTGTTGTATCTCCATGCACAAGCACTAAGTCAGGGGAAAATCTATCCAATACCTCCTTAACGCCGTAAAGTATATTTGAACTTATATCATGCAAACTTTGGTTAGGCTTCATGATATTCAAATCATAATCAGGATAAATTTCAAACAAACCTAAAACCTGGTCTAACATCTCCCTGTGTTGAGCAGTCACGCACACACTTACCTCAAAATGTTCAGGATGCAGCTTAAACTCCTTTACAAGTGGAGCCATTTTGATTGCCTCTGGGCGTGTGCCAAATACTAATAATATTTTTTTCATTGTTCTGTCGCTTTCATTTTTATGTTAATCATTAAATATGACTCTATTCACTAACTGAATAAGATAATCAAACCTATTCTCCCAAGAAAATTCACGGGCCTTTAGGATGCCATTTTTTCGTATATGTGAAAATTTATCAGGATTATCTAAAACCTTGCTTGCCTTTCGGTAACACTCATCCATGCTTCCATACAGCAATATATTCTTATCTTCAGTATAAAGTCGCTCAACTTCACTCCCCCTGTTCGTAATATAAAGCCCACCAACTGATGGAACTTCAATATCTCTCCCCTTGACACATGTTAATTTTTTTGTATACCCGATTGTAGAAATACCTAAATTTAATGAATGTCTCGGGATTTTGTAAGTGAGGTCTTCATAAGAAATATAATTAGAGCCCCACCCTTCTCCATATAACTCCATGGGTAAATCCTTTTTTACAAGATACTCAATCATATCTTCTCTATATCCATATCGAGAGCCAAAAAATAACACTTTATTAAACTTTATTTTTGGCAAAACTATATCTTTGGTTATTTTTTCTTTCAACCCCTCCCAGTAAAAAACGGAGTTAGAATTATTGGCATATCTACTTAATGAATTAACAGACATGGTTAAACTAAAATCAACATTCTTTGCAATTTCTTTCACACCAACAATCTGACCTTTGTGTGTAGAGCTAAAATGAAGTCGATCATCCCAATTAAATCCTACAATAATTAAGTTATCGTAGTGTAGTTCTTTCAACCTAGTGGAGTCAATATGAAACTCTGTTAAATACAGGAATAGTATGTTTATTTTTTTCTCATCATAAGCAAGTTGAACTTTTGATTTAAGATGAGAAAAATTATCAACCCTCCATAACTCCCATTTTTTCTTTGATTCAAAAAAACCCCTTGATTCAAAATCTACATGATGACAAGTGCCAAATTTTGAAGCACCCTGAATTAACTCAACCTCCCAATTATTAATAGGAACTGCCATTATGAAATTAATACTTCCATCAGCATTAAAATCCCTATCTTTCAGCCTTTCTCTAGTAATTCTCATTGAACTATACATGTCGTATGGACAGTTCAATTGAGACCATTTTTCAGGAACTACTGTTTTAATATATTGATAATACGCCTTCCATTTACTTTTCATAATTTAATCTAAATTCTAGGGCTCTCTTTTTAGTTCTTAAGAAAATACTTATTTATATATTTTCTTAATATTTTCTATGTAATCAAAAATAGTTTTTGTATCGTTCCAGCCAAGGGCTCTAGTTTTTTCACATACAACACTAGCACTCATTCGATTACCTTTTCTTTCTGGAAGCATCTCAATTTCCAGCCCGAACATCTTCGCAATTTCAAGAATAGAGTATGATTTTGAGCACCCTATGCCAAAATTATCACCAGATCCGCTCTTACCAACCAGTATCAGGCCGTTAATTATGTCATCTATATGAGTAAAATTTCTCAGTTGCGTTCCGGGACTTACTACGGTTAAGGGTTTTTTGTTTTTATACTTCTCAACAAATAATGCTATTAAAGTTGCATATTTTCCCAATGCTATCTCCCTTCCACCATAAACATTATAAAAATAAACTATAGCATAATCTAATCCAAACCAATTTCCATAGTTCTCGACTAATTCTGTATTCGTTGCCTTAGTCCATGCATAAGGACTTTGAGACCTTCCCAATCCACCATCTCCGAACTTAGTGCTACTTCCAGCATATATTAACTTTGATTTATTTTTTACACAAAATTGAAGTATAGCGAAAATCCCTTCTTTATTCGATTTCCATACGCGCTCAACATCTTCAAAACTCTGTTCGACTCTAGAATATTCACCCAGATGAAAGGTTATATCAGGAGAAAAATTGACAAGTTTCTCAATATTCCTAACTTCTCCTTTTATATAGTTAACACCGCCAATGTGATTATCCACAGACCCTGTAGAGTAATCATCTAAAGATGTAACTTGATTCAACTTATCTTGAGATAGTCTTTCACACAAATGACTGCCGATAAAACCGGCACCGCCAGTAACTAATATATTTTTAATCATTATTTTTTTACTTTATTATTTAGATGTAGTTGTTTGACTTTTTTTAGTACATTTTAATAACTTAGCTTGCCTTAAACTCTAATTTACCTAAGATAGTGTATAAACAAATGGCGCCACCATTGTCTTAATTTATTAGGGTGTTATAAGAAATGCTACCATTGTTTATTTCATACACATAATCACATTTATCTAAAGTGCTAAGCCTGTGCGCTATAATTATTAACGTTTTATCAATACTTATATTATATATTTCTCTCATTATCTGCTTCTCTGTTTCACTATCTAATGCGCTTGTGGCCTCATCAAGGACCAAGATATCTGCATCGGTGTACAACGCTCTTGCTATTGCCACTCTCTGCCTTTGTCCTCCGCTTAATTTCGCCCCATTTTCACCCACCAGAGTATCTTGCCCGTCTTTTTCTTTTAAGAAATCATATAGTCTTACTTTTTTCAACAAAAAATCTACTTTAGATTTGTCATAATTCATTCCAAATGCAATATTTTTTCCCACAGTCCCATCAAATAAATAGACAGATTGTGGTATATAGCCTATTTTTTTTCTCCATGACTTTAGATTGCTGTTATCAATTAAAATTCCATCCGAATAAATTTCTCCAACCGTAGGCTGGTGTAAGCCCATAATTACATCAACAAGAGTTGATTTTCCACTTCCACTTTTCCCTACAAAGGCTATAGAAGATCCTTTTTTTATACTCAGACATACATCTTTGAATATAAACTCATTCTTATGGTATGCAAAGCCAAGATTATTAATAATTATTTCTTTATCAAACTCTATCGACTTTTCACCTATTCTTTCAACTTTACCACTAAGATCATCGGTAATAATATCAAGTGACTTGCGATAAAAAAGAATTTCATTGTATCCAGTTGAAATCCTATTAAGGGATGGCATTAATCGATACAAAGAAAATACGAATATTGTTATTGTTGGCATGATATTAACGATATTTCCATCATGCTTCCAAACAAGGTATGTGATTATAAAAATAACCATTCCAAACCCTACAGCCTCTAAAAATAATCTTGGCATATTTGTCAAAGTTATATTGACAATATTTGTACGTGTAAATTTCCCACTATTTTTCTTAAATTCTTCTAAATGTTTTTCTATTGTATGCTGTAATTTAACAATTTTAAAGTTGCCAAAGCTACTATTAATATCTTCGTAAAGAGATGTTAATGCTTTAGCTCTAATCAGGCCTATACTTTTTATTTTCTTTGAAATGGTTTTTAACATCAGCAATGCATTTAAAGCCACGATAAATGTTAGAGCGAGTGCAATTCTCCAATCAACATATACCATTAATAAGTATAAAAATATAAAAATAAAAATTTCACTAACCATAAACAATAAAGACGATATTAATTGGGTTAAATTTTGCGCTTCATTTACAATATTTTTTGTCATTGCAGAAGAATTTTTATTTGTAAACGACTGATACGAAATCCCCATATAATGCTGAAAAAGTTTATTCGAAATAGAATGGTATCGACCTTGTGTAAAATGTGCCAATGAATATACATAAATCAAATTAACAACACTTCTAAAGATATAAAAAAAGATTAGAATCATACCAAAAGATATTACAAAATTAACCTCACTTTCAAACGCCAGAAATTCATATATATATGAATAATATTGATTCGAATGAACTATTTCATTGTCAGTTACCATTTGTATAAAAGGCATAATTGCAGATATTCCCACAACCTCAATAATAGAAACCAAAATAGAAAAAACTAGCAACCCAATTAATACTTTTTTGTCTTTTTCTGATAATAGATTTAAGATTCTATGCATAATTTCATTGTAATTCAATTAAGTAAAAAACTTCTTCACTCTTAGTCATTATTAAACAAATCCCTTGTGTAAACCTTAGTCTTAACATCGTTCAATTCATCTGCCATTCTATTGGCAACAATAACATCACTAACTTGTTTAAAGTCATCTAAACTATCGATCACTTTAGAGTGGAAGAATTCACTCTCACCCTGCTGCGTTAACGCAGGCTCATAGATGACCACTTCAATACCCTTGGCTTTAATGCGCTTCATGATACCTTGAATGCTTGACGCTCTAAAGTTATCACTTCCACTCTTCATAATAAGACGATGCACACCCACAACTTTAGGATTTTTACTAATAATAGAATCTGCAATAAAGTTTTTACGTATTGAGTTAGCATCAACAATAGCACTGATTAAAGCATTAGGCACATCTTTATAGTTAGCTTTAAGTTGCTTAGTGTCTTTAGGTAAACAATAACCACCATAACCAAAGGATGGATTGTTGTAGTGTGATCCAATTCTTGGATCAAGACCTACACCTTCAATGATTTGCTTAGAATTTAGGTTATGTGTTTCAGCGTATGAGTCTAGTTCATTAAAGTATGAGACTCTCATGGCAAGGTAAGTATTACTAAAAAGTTTAACTGCCTCAGCCTCAGTAGAGCCTGTAAATAGAACATCAATATCTTCTTTAATAGCGCCCTCTACTAGAAGGTCTGCAAATTGTTTAGCTCTATCTGATATCTCACCCACAATAATGCGTGATGGGTATAGATTGTCATGAAGAGCCGAACCCTCTCTTAAGAACTCTGGAGAGAAGATGATGTTGTCAGTATTAAATTTATCTTTAATGCTTTGTGTATAGCCAACCGGTACGGTTGACTTAATGATCATTGTAGCCTGAGGATTAATACTGATAACATCTTGTATAACTGCTTCTACTGAAGCAGTGTTAAAGTAGTTATTGGTAGTATCATAATCAGTAGGTGTGGCAATGATGACAAAGTCAGCATTTTTATAAGCTAGTTCTTTATCTAGGGTAGCGGCAAAGTTAAGCTTTTTATTAGCCAGGAAATCTTCAATTTCTGCATCCACAATAGGAGAGATTTTGTTGTTAAGTTGCTCAATCTTCTCAGGGATGATATCAAGAGCGACAACTTCATGATTTTGGGATAAGAGCATGGCGTTGGAAAGACCCACATAGCCAGTGCCAGCTATTGTTATTTTCATGATTTTTTCCTTAATTTTATAATACAAGTGTTAAACGATTCTTTCCAATTAGAAGTATTCATACTAAATATTTCAGCTACTTTATCTGTATTCATTATAGTGTTTATTGGCCTTTTAGCAGGCATTGGATATTGCTGCGTTGTAATAGGGTTAACTCTGCAATCTATCTTTGCTATTTTAAAGATTTCTTGAGCAAACTTATACCAACTTATCTCACCCTCATTTGAGTAATGATAAATCTGAGTTGCTTGACTTGTTTTTGTAAATGACTTATTTTGTATAATTTCTAATATTACATCTGCCAAATCAGTCGCATAAGTAGGCGAGCCTATTTGATCACTTACTACATTTAACTCATCTCGCTCTTTGCCAAGCCTTAACATGGTGCTAACAAAGTTATTGCCATATTCTGAGTAAAGCCAGCTGGCTCTAATGATAAGAGCATTAGTTAGCATTACTGCTTGCAGTGCTTTTTCTCCAGCGAGCTTGGTTTTGCCGTAGACGTTGATTGGATTAGTTGTATCAGTCTCTAAATATGGCTTGTCACTTTCTCCATCAAAGACATAGTCAGTAGAGATGTGTATTAACCTTGCTTGCTGTTCATTGGCAATGCTTGCTAGTTGTTTTACGGCTAGATGATTAATCTGGTTTGCTAACTCTACTTCTTGCTCTGCTTTATCTACTTGGGTGTAAGCTGCACAGTTAATGATAATATCAAACTTATTATTATCAAAGTAGTAATTGATACTATTCTCACTGCTCAAGTCTAGTTCTTCTCTACCAACAAAGATAAAATCATTAAAACCTTGATTATTGTCTATTTTGGTATTAGCATTAATCAGCTTGTGAATAGATCTACCTAATTGGCCATTCTTACCAGTAACGAGTATTCTCATGACTATCAGCTACTCAAACAAATCTTTAGCATTGGCTAAAGATGGCTGGGTTTTATCTTTGTCTGAGAGTTGTAACTCTTCTGCTAATAATTGCCAATCAATTTTAAATTGCTCATCATTAAAAGCAATACCTCGATCATGTTCAGGTGCATAGTAATTATCCACCTTATAAGCGAAGGTAGCACTATCACTTAGTACAATAAAGCCGTGTGCAAAACCGTTTGGTACAAATAACTGATGTTTGTTCTGTGCCGTTAGTTCTACGGCCACATGCTGACCAAAGGTGGGACTAGATTTGCGTATATCAACCGCCACATCCAATACTCTGCCTTCAATCACTCTTACTAGCTTAGCTTGAGTATAGGGCGGTAGTTGATAGTGAAGGCCTCTAAGTACACCTTTAGTGGACTTAGATTCATTATCCTGTACAAAGTTAACTTTGTATCCGATAGCCTCTTCAAATAGATCCTGTCTAAAGGTCTCTACAAAGTAACCTCTATCATCACCATGTGTCGTGGGTTCAATAAGTATTACATCTTCAATCGACTGAGGAGTGAACTTCAAATCACTTCCTCTGCGCGTCTAAGTAAGTATTGCCCGTATTGATTCTTAGCTAGGGGCTGGGCCAGCCCTATGAGTTGTTCTTTATTAATATAGCCTTGTTCAAAGGCAATTTCTTCAATACAGGCTACTTTTAAGCCTTGGCGTTTTTCTATAGTTTCAATAAAGGTTGAAGCTTCTAATAAACTCTCGTGCGTGCCGGTATCCAACCAAGCATAACCTCTACCCATAAGTTCAACGGTTAGACGTTCTTCACTTAAATACATTTGGTTTACGGTGGTGATTTCTAATTCACCTCTATCAGATGGAATAACTCCAACTGCTTTTTTAACCACGTCGTTAGGGTAAAAATATAGCCCTGTTACTGCGTAGTTACTTTTAGGGTTTGTTGGTTTTTCTTCAATGCTGAGAGCTTTACCAGTAATATCAAAATCAACCACGCCGTAACGCTCAGGATCATTAACGTGATAACCAAACACAGTTGCCATGTTTTTATCTTTAGCATTACTAACAGCGTTAGCCAACATGTCAGTCATGCCATGGCCATAATAAATATTGTCGCCTAGAACCAAACAAGCATCCTCATTACCAATAAAATCTTTACCTAAGATAAACGCTTGAGCTAGACCGTCAGGAGAAGGTTGTACCATATATTCAAACTTCATACCAATGTCAGACCCATCACCAAGAAGCTGCTCAAACCTTGGCAAGTCTTCAGGAGTAGAGATAATAAGCACTTCTTGAATGCCAGCGAGCATTAGAACTGACAATGGGTAATAAATCATCGGTTTGTCATAAATTGGCATGAGTTGCTTGGAGACGCCTTTAGTTAAAGGATAAAGGCGCGTACCGGAGCCGCCTGCTAGGATTATTCCTTTCATGATTTAAACACTCCCAGTCTTTCACCTTGGTAACTACCATCTTGCACATGTCCACACCAAGTTTTGTTATCCAAATACCACTCGATAGTCTTTTTGATACCCGTTGCAAAGGTTTCATCTGGCATCCAGTTTAATTCATTGGCTATCTTGGTTGCATCTATAGCATATCTAACGTCATGTCCGGCTCTATCACCTACATAGGTGATAAGCTGTTCATATTGTTCAATACCATCAAGCTTACTTGGTACTAGCTCATCTAAGATACGACATACTGTTTTAACAACATCAATATTTTGTAACTCATTATGTCCACCAATATTATATGTTTCACTAATCTTACCAGTTAGTGCTACATGTAATAATGCTCTTGCATGATCATCAACATATAGCCAGTCACGTATTTGTTTACCATTACCATAGATTGGTAAATCTTTACCTTCTAGTGCATTGAGAATAATCAATGGGATTAGCTTTTCAGGGAACTGGCAAGGTCCATAATTATTAGAGCAATTGGTAATCAGTGTTGGGAATTTAAAAGTACGTTGCCATGCACGCACTAGATGATCTGAGCTTGCTTTGGCAGCAGAGTAAGGTGAGCTAGGTGCATAAGGTGTATCTTCAGTAAATAGATCATCTGTGCCTTCTAAATCACCATAGACCTCATCAGTAGACACATGATGGAATCTAAAATTATCTTTCTTATCACTATCTAGATTAGACCAATAATCTCTAGCCTCTTCTAATAGCACGTAAGTACCGATAATATTAGTTTGAATAAACTCACCAGGACCGTCAATTGAGCGATCAACATGCGATTCAGCAGCAAGATGCATCACAATGTCTGGTTGATGTTTATTAAACACACGCTTAATCTCATTAGCATCACAAATGTCTACTTGTTCAAATGTGTACCTTTCATTGTTTTCAATAGAAGTTAAGGATTCTAAATTGCCTGCATAGGTAAGCTTGTCAACATTAATAACACTATGATCAGTGTTATTAATAATATGACGAATAACAGCAGAGCCTATGAATCCTGCGCCGCCGGTTATTAGTATTTTTTTTGAAGTCATTGTTTAAATTTAAATAATTGATAGCTTTTTAACTATAAGTAAAGGAGCCCCCATTAAAAGACATGCAATAAAGCTACGATACATAATCTCCATTGTATGACACCAATACAGAACTATTAACTTTATCAAATTTTGATAATTGATCAATATAGCTAGTATCATTATTCTTTACTCTTATTTCAATTGTTAGTTCAGTATGGTCGCCACTTATAGTTTTAGATTTAACAATATACTTTCCTAGGTATTCTTTTATATATTCACCTAACTCTTTACCAAAATCACTATTGTATTTAATAATTAGCATATATGGAGAATGCTGTACTTTGTACCTCACCAATAACGACAAAACTAAAGCAATAATAATAGAGCTAATTAAAGATACTTTAAACATCCCGGCCCCATTCGCAATTCCAACAGAGATAGCCCAAAACATAAAAACTATATCCATTGAATCTTTAATTGCAGTTCTAAATCTAACTATCGACAATGCTCCTACCATTCCAAGTGAAAGAATGAAATTTGATGAAACCGTTATAATAACAACGGTTGTGACAAGTGAAATTAACACAAGTGAGGCATTAAAAGTTTGTGTGTATAGCACACCTCGATAGGTTGTCCGGTATATATAAAATATAAACATACCTATGACAACCGTCATTAAAAGACTGAATATTATGTCTCCAACAGATACAACATTTGCTATATTTGAGCTGGTAAAACTATCTTTAATTACATCTTGAAAATTTACACTTGACATATTATGCCTCCTTTATATTAATTATCTTCCCAATTGTTAAGTTTAGTATATTTTTTGCATATTACATATTTAGAAATTGCATACCGCTGACTACTTGAAATTTGTAATATATTTCTTATATAATCTGGAAGAAAATGGTCATACTTAATCTCTAAAATTAATTTAGGCTCTTCTATAGCATCAATAGTTGTATGGCAATTAAAAATATCTGTACTATTTAACCCTGTTCTTAATTGTTTATCGAATGTGATTCTAATATTGCTAATATTAGATATGTAAGCCTCTCTAACATAATCAACAATGACATTCGGGCTCAATCCGGCAGATTTTAATTTGAAATAAAACTGCACCAGCAATTTGGTGTTCGAATTATACAAGAAATCATACTCGCCATTTATTATCATCTCATATTCATGTCTTGATATATTTGCAGACTCTTTGTGTATGAATTGACCTACTCTAGACTTTCTTTCAAGTTTAATAACTTTATCACTTAAATTGTAAACTCTAATTCTGAACTTTTCTCTAACTAAAGTTCCTGACTGCTTTTCATATAATGCCGTACTACTTAAATCATCAAAATACAGACTTCGTATATGGTAATCCCCATTTCCATCTGAATTTTTATCACTCCCCAATAAGGCACTTAATCTTCTTCTTAGCACTTCATATTCAAAATAATTAATATAATATTTAAACTCATGCCGAAAAACTTTATCAATACTCACTTAATAACCTACTTCAAGCCAGTCAATATTTTCAACACCTAAAAAATTCATACTTTCAATATTAAAATCTAGTTTTTTATTCATATTGGACAATTTATAATATTTCGAGCCTAAAGTTTTCTTAATGTTTTTCACTTGGCCCTGGTTATTATTAAAATCGTAAACTTCTGGAAAGTTAAAGAAAGGTTTTTTACGATACATTTGTACATCTATAGAGTTATTTTTATAAATATTTTTATAAATAAATACTTTAGATTGATCTTTTGCAACTATGGCGCTATTGTTATTAAATAGATTGTTGCCTGTAACTATAGCTTTGGTATTTTCACCAATAGAGATAGCTTTATCCAAAAAACCGTAAAATTTATTATTTTTAACCCTGATATTTGACCCACTAAAATCTGCCCCATCTCCATTATCATCAATAGAGATTTGATTTAATTTATAGCCGTTTTGTAAAGGTTTTGAAAAAAATTGATTGTTCTTAATCAGACCACTACTTGCGTCAATATCTAATTGATCTGCAGCATTTCCATCCAATATATTTCCATCCAATAATACTATCGAATTTTTAACATTAATCCCGTCATCTCCGCTATTATTAAAAATACGACTATTTAAAATTTTTACACTATTGTGGTTGTATAAAGATAAGGCACCAGAAGAATGAATTCCATTAATATTTGCATTACTCCCTCCCCATATATGTAAATATTCAATAACACTTTCCGTCTCCCCATTACCAATGGATGCGACACTGCCAAAAAAACTATTATGATCTGTATTTGAAATAATGACAGGCTCTACTTCCGTCCCCTTTACATGAAGCTCTCCATATACCAAAATTGATTTATTTAATCCTATTCCAATATTTACACCCTTTTCAATTATCAAATTATATCCATAGGGAAGTATTAAATTTTCATCCAGCTTGTAAGAGCCTTTTAGAATATAAATATCTTTATTTTTAACTACCAACCCAAGCTCTTTGTATTTATCTAAGAATTTATCTATATTTTGCTTTAAATAATCAAATGAAAATTCCAATGGTCTATCAACAAAAACGTACAAAATATCTTTATCTTCTACAGCCTTTCCAGTTGTTAAATTAGAAAATTTAATTTCAAAATTAGTTATCGTCTTATGTGATTTTAGATTAAATTTAAATGTGTTTTTGACCACATCTAAATCGTCATCTAGTCCCAATATAAAAGTCTCTTCATTTAAATATGATTTAATATTCTTGAATTTTATATTGAAACCTTTGTCACCGTCTTTTTGAACAAAGATTTCATCATTCGGCAGTAGATTGGTATCTATTCTATTAATAAAGACACCTGTATTACTATCTGGGCTTATTGATATTTCTAACTCATTTCCAACATTAAGCGCCTCTACAAATACTTTGGAGTAATTTAGATATTTTTCTATTATATTTAAATTTTCTTTTATATGCCCATAATTCCTATACTCATTATAAATAAGCCTTCTACTAGATGAGTTTGGCCCATTGGCCACCTTTAGTATTGGGATTAATTCCTCCATAACTTGATCATATATATCAATTATTTTTTGTTTATTTTTTACAATCTCATTCAGATAACTATTTCTCAAAATTCTATATTGATCATCCTTAACTAAAGTTTTATATAAGGGATTATTTTTAAATTTCTTATACTCAATCAAATTATAAACTTTTTTATCAAAATTTGACCCATAATCATTATAACGTAAGGGCATAACTATCCCTTCAGTCCTGAAAAATGGCGCCATAGTCCCTGTAGACGTATCATAAAGAATTTTTTGGTTAGCGCCTAGAACCCCATGAGAATCTCCAAATAATATTCTCAATGCATCAAATTTGGCAAATTTCTTAATATCTATAAGTTTTTTAAGATTTGACACGGATAACTTATTATCGTAAAGAGCCTTATACCTGAGAGTTTGGCCAATATTTTTTTTAGATATTTTTTTAATTTGAGTATTTGAAAGGTCATACACAAATGGATGCTCATGATTTCCATTAGGGTATTGGTGATCATAATTATCTACAGGCTTAATAATATCAACATTGGACAAATTATTCTTTTCCAATAAGGTTTTGTGTAGCTTCTCTTCCAGTAAATACACACCTTGTAACTTATCATTAATTTTCAATTTCACCAAAAATGAATTTACATCCATAAATCCAAACAACTTTGATATTTTGTATGATGCAATCGACGAAATAGATGGCTTTTCAAGATTTGTTAATGAAAACCTTCTCATATTTTTAATTAGATTACTTTTGTCAAGTTTAATCGCATAAGATTTTTTCGGATATACAAAATGCCAAGGTGAAGTGCCATGTATTCGCGCTTTTCCTTTATACTTTTTACCGTTATAGTAGATTTTAATCTTTCTATACTCTATATTAGAATTATTTGATATCATTGGCCTACCCACATGGTTTTTTTTTGCCTCTTGCTTTATGTTATCAATAAATTTTTCAGAATAAGAAATATCATTACTGGACAGTATTAAATTTATTTCATCAATATCAAGAGAAGTGATAGCATTTTTACCGACAAAAGGATTAACTTCATCGATCATTCTATTGATTACATCTAGTTTTGTATATCTATCTAACAACTGTCCATTGGTATAAACCAATATTAGTAAGAGAAGAAAAACGATAATCGAATACTTAAAAAATTTACCATTCATAATCCTAACACCTTATATAAAAAATCAATTTCATCCTTTAGATTAACTTGACTATTTCCAATAAAAAAACCATTTTCATGTAAATAATCAGCATTTTTTAACTCTTGGTGTACTTCATAATCAAAGTACTTCATAACTTCATTTCTTGTAAAGTTTCCTGTAACAATTGGTCTGCAATCAATGTTATTTTCTTGTAACTTACTAACAACATCTTTTCTTTTGAGATTTGATCCTGGCTTAATAATCAAGGAGAATCCAAACCAAGAGCTATTATCAATATCTTTTTGAATAGTAAAATCTGGATGATCTTTGAATAATTCAACAAACAACTTTGCATTTTCTCGTCTTTGTTTTAAAAATGACGGCAGTTTTTTAAGCTGTTCTATACCAATAGCACCACTCATTTCAACAGGCCTTACATTGTAGCCTGGCAATACAAATCTAAATGATTCTTCAAACCAGTCATCACTCTTATTTGCAACATGGTTTTTTTGTGGAAGATTGCGAGTCCAGCCGTGCGCTCTTAATGAGAGTAGCACATGATAAAGCTCTTCATCATCCGTAGTGACAAACCCGCCTTCCATTGTTGCCATATGATGCGAGAAGAATGTCGAAAACGTACTCACAATGCCAAATGTACCAGTTTGCCTACCCTTATATTCAGCACCCATTGATTCACAGTTATCTTCAAAGATAAAAATATCTTTATCTTTGATAAAACTATTAATAACATCAAAATCATTTGGATTGCCGAGAAGGTTTACCGCCATAATCATCTTGGTATTATTGGTAATTGCCGATTCAAGAGCCTCTAAATCATAATTCAAAGTGTCTAGATCAATATCAACAAACTTTAGCTTCAACCCATATTGTTGTAACGGGAAGTAAGTAGTCGACCAAGACACTGCTGGCACTATTACCTCATCACCCCTTTTAAGCATTGGATTTTTTGTATAAAAAAGTGCTGCAGTTGCAATTAAATTAGCAGCAGAGCCTGAACTAACCATAACGCAATATTTTCTATTAATAAACTTGGCAAAGTCTTGCTCAAATTGAGCAACACTATCATTCATGCTATAAATATCTCTATCTATAACCGACTGTATGGCTTGAAGCTCTTTATCATCCCAGGTGCTTGTGGCTAATGGATAGTTGCTCACTTCTCTACCTCATTTAAAAAATACTCATAAGTCTTCTGAAGGCCTTGTTCAAGTGTCGTTTGATACTGCCATCCAAATTCTTTCAACTTGGTATCGTCAATTAACTTTTGCTGCATGCCAGTTGGTCGTGATAAATCATGAGTAAATTCACCTTGGTAGCCAACCACATTAGCTATTTTTTGATAGTATTCGTTGATTGTATAATCATGACCTAGACCAACATTAATGTTTTGTGGCATTGTTTCAAAATGATCAATAGCATAATATACAAAATCAGCAAAATCAGCTGTGTACATAAACTCTCTTCTAGCTAAGCCATCACCCCAAATATCAATAGACTTTAGATTATTATTTTTAGCATCATTAATCTTTCTGATGACTGCAGGAATCATATGAGAGTGTTCAGGGTCGAACTTATCATGCTGGCCATATAAATTACAAGGAATAACTGTTTTATACAGATAAGATTCATCTTCTCTATTTATATACTCACAAAGCCGAGTGCTGGCCACCTTAGCGATAGCATAACCTT
>Ga0257119_1000802_pt1 | contig 26036 bp, 26 predicted proteins | sample SI112_200mmetaG_FD_190179 | JGI IMG/M metagenome (GOLD analysis project Ga0257119, IMG submission 190179) | Marine microbial communities from Saanich Inlet, British Columbia, Canada - SI112_200m | ecosystem: Environmental > Aquatic > Marine > Inlet | place: Canada: British Columbia | collected... | reverse complement strand
TCATCAGAACCATCATAATAAAAGCCCCATAATGTAGATAAGAAAAAAGGCCTTGTTGCCGGAAATAATTTCCCCAAAAACTCACCAAAGGTTCAACCGAAAAAAGAGTCGTCAAAACAAAAACCGCAGGCACCAAAATCAACAACCATCGGAAAACTCGCGACTTAAACACGGAAGGCAATCGGAACCCGCCACCATCACGTCCAGCCGCCAACTTCACCATAAAAAAGAACGCCATCAAATAAACAAACTCTCGGAAAATCAAAACTTTAGGGAATTCAAAACTCAAATAAAACTCAGACGAAAAAGCCAAAGGCACCAAAGCCAAAATCGCCCAAACACAGAGCTCGAAACCGATATCGTACCAGGGCATCCCTTTAAACAAGTTTTTCATGGAAATTAGGATTAAGGCTTTCATTTTCACCTAAAAAAATATACTATTTACACCACATAATCCAGAAAAAACCAATGGCGAAATTTATAGTTAAAGGAGGCCGGCCCCTAAAAGGACAGATCCAAATATCAGGATCGAAAAACGCCGTACTCCCAATTATGTGTGCAGCACTACTTTCAAAAGAAAAGACAACGCTCACAAACGTACCAGACATCGCAGACATCCGATCAATGATCAACATCATGACCGGCCTAGGCGCGCGAATAAGTTTCGACAGCAACACAATGATAATCGATCCAAAAGGACTCAAAGATAAAAAACCCCTCGACGACTACGTCTGCCGAATGCGCGCATCAATCTTGCTACTCGGCCCACTCCTCGCAAGATTCAACAAAGCGTTCATGGATTTCCCCGGCGGATGCGTATTAGGAAAAAGATCAGTCCAAGCGCACACCTCAGCTCTTGAGAAACTTGGCTGCAAAATCATAGACGAATCAACAAAATTGAAAATCACAACACCAGGCCTCAAAGGAACTCACGTAACAATGACAGAGCTCTCAGTAACAGCAACCGAAAACGCGATCATGGCCGCAGTCACAGCGACAGGCGACACAACAATAGAACTTGCAGCAGCAGAACCACACGTCCAAGACCTTTGCAGATTCCTCAACAAAATGGGAGCAAAAATCTCAGGCATAGGAGCCCACACTCTCAAGATCAAAGGCGTTACTAGCCTCAAAGGTACAAACTACAAAGTTACAGGCGATTACTTAGAAGCAGGAACAATAGCGATAGCCGCAGCCATCACAAAAGGCGATGTCAAAATCAAAGGCATCAACCCAAGCGACTTAGTTAGTTTCTGGCAAAAATTAGAAGAAGCAGGCGTAGAATTCACCCTCGATAAATCATCAGCACACATCACAGGCTACAAGAAATTAAAAGCCGTAAGGAGCCTGCGAACAGCAGTCCACCCAAGTTTCCCCACAGACCTTCAAGCACCATTTTCAGTTCTCTTGACCCAAGCAAAAGGCGTTTCAAAAGTATTCGAGACTTTATTCGAAGGACGTTTGAGCTATCTTGCAGAACTCGAGCAAATGGGCGCGAACGTCGAGATAATGAATCCACACCAAGCACTCATAATCGGTCCTACAAAACTCAAAGCAATGCCAATCTCCAGCTACGACATCCGTGCCGGAGCGGCAATGGTCATCGCAGCTCTAGCAGCAAAAGGCGAAACCGAAATCTCAAACATCAACTACATCGACCGCGGCTACCAACGCATCGACAAAAAACTCACTAAGTTGGGAGCGGATATTAAGAGGGGGTAGGTTATTCACAACCCAACCCTCCCATCCAAATCATTCCGCCAAATTTCCCGAACCCCAGCCCGATAAAAAGTCCGCATAGCTTCTGCATGCGGATGCCTGAATTTATTATCCTTTCCCGCCTGAATAACAACCACCTCCGGAGAGACAGCCTCCACAAACTCCGCAGACGACGCCGTCTTTGACCCATGATGCCCAGCTTTATAAATCTCCGACTCAACCAAGAATCCAGCAGCCAAAACCTCCTCCTCACATTCAATTTCACAATCCCCACTTAGAAGAGCACGCCGCCAACCAAAACTCCCATCCTCCAACGTCGCAACCCACGAAGCCCTCAAAACCACCGACGAATTATTCAAATTCTCAATCCTTCGCCCAGCCAAACTTTCCAAAGGATACAAAACATCCAAATAAACATCCCCAACTCGATAATCCACAGAAGCCTCCGCCACAAAAACCCGCAAACCCCCAGCCAAACCATCCCCACCCCCATCCCGCATCCGAGAAACCTCCCGCAAAAACTCCTCATAATAATTATTGTCATAAGCAACACCCGTCAGCAAAACAGCGCCCACCTCATACCTCTTCAAAACTTCAACCAACCCCTCAATATGGTCCGCATGCGGATGAGTCAAAACCATCAAATCAATCTTCCGCGCAAAAAAAGGCAACACATCAGCAAGCTCCTCAAGCACTTTTCCACGAGGACCTCCATCGATCAAGATATTCTCCCCAGTACCAGTCTGGATGAGAATCGAATCGCCCTGCCCAACATCCAAAAACCAAATCCGTACGCCAGTTCCCGGCATCTGCAACAAAGCCACAATAATCATTGCCCAAAAACTAATCACAAAAGCCGCAAGATATTTCCAATATTTCCTCGGGACGAATTGCGCAGGATGCGCCTGGGATTTCGCACGATCTTTTTCCATATCCCCAACGCTACCACACCGACCTTACAAACAGCTTAAAAATTCCTTAAAAAAAGACCCCCCGTTTCCGGGAGGTCTTAAAATTTTCGTTCATTCATCGCGCCGTTACAGCGCCATTCTATTTTCGTTTCTTTCTTCCAACAACTCTACCAAGTCCAAGAGAGACAAGAACCAATCCTACGATTCCAGGACCAGTCTCACTCAATACAACCTTAGCAAGTACACCTTCAGATTCATTTCCGTCAGCGTCTTCTTGTGTAAGTTTGAACCAAAGTGTTTCTCCTTCAGTCAAGTCATCAGTCACTGAAAGCTCAGCGATATCAGCATCAACTCCAGTCGCAGAACCATAAGTAGTACCACTGTCGTCTGATCTGTAGATTTTTTGAGCTGTAGAAACTTCTCCGTCTGGCAAAGTCCATGATAATAGAACTGAAAGTGTTTCGTCTTCTTTCATAAACTTACCAACGAAATCTTCAGCCTCTCCTTCAGCAACTTCTTCATCATCGTCATCTGAATCCTCATCTTCGTCTTCATCCTCATCATCATCATCTACAACAGTTTCACCATAAGTGAATTCTAGTGAAGAAGCGTCTGCAGCCAAGCTATTTCCAGCTTCGTCTTGAACTTCAGCTTCAACTACATAAGTAGTATCCATAGTCATTTCAGAAGTAGTCAAAAGAACAGTCATGTCATCATCTCCAAGCTCAACTCCGATAACGATCAATGTATCAAGACCCGCACTTCCTTTCACGTAAACGTCAAAGTCAGAAACAGGATCAAGAGTCAAAACAACTGGCTCATTAAATGTAAGCATCAAATTTCTTTCGTCTACGACTTCAACATCAGTAAGTTCTGGATCAACATCATCAGCGTCTTCAGGATCAATACCACTTCCAGTGAAAGTAGCCGTGTCAGAAGTTCCGCTAACAACTGAGTTTTCCGCAAGGTCCAAAACGTCAGTAGTTGCAGTCAAAAAGTAATTCGCATCTTTAGTTTGTACTTCAGTAGTAAGAAGAACCATTAATCCTTCTTTCCCCTCGTCTACATCTTCGTCGTCCATGATTTCTGCATCGAGAACTTCAAGAGTTTCGAATGTGTCATCATCTTCGAGCATAAATGCAGCTTCTGGAACTTCTTCAACCCCATCATGAAACATAACAGGCTCAGAGAACTCAACTTCAACGTGGATATTGTCGATTGCTACAGCTTCAACAACTGTTGGAGCTTCAACATCGTCAACAGCACTACCAGCTTCTGGCGTAGCAGATGCTTCAGGACTATAGTTGTCACTATAGTTTTCTTTGTCGTCATCATAAGCCAAAACAGAGAAGTAATAAGTTACTCCATTTTCGAGACCAGTAACGGTGTACTCAAGTACATTGCCAGCATCGAGGTCCCCTTCATATTCATATGAAGGCGCTTCGTCAGGCACAGACTCAGGACCATAGTCGATTTCATAACCGGCTACAGCCACGTCATCCAATGCAGGAAGCCATGAGAGAGTTACTTCGCCATCTCCAGCAGTTGCTGTGAGAGTATCGACATCACTAGGTCCTCCTTCTACCGCGAACGCCGTAACGGCCACAGTTAGAAGCAACCCAAGTGTTGCCAAGATAGATGCGATTTTTTTCATAGTTTTTTGTGTTAGTTTTTATTTTTGATATATGAAAATTATCACATAAGTATACCAAAAAACGCCCGAAAGATCAACCCCTACCCTATAGAACTCTTACAACCCCTTCTTAATAATAACCTTCACCCTCTGCACCATGTCCCCAGAAATACTCATTACCAAGATCTGAGCATTAGGGAATTTTATAACCTCTCGAGTCTTAGGGAATCGTCCCAAAGTTTTCAAAATCAAAGCATTCATAGAGTCTTTTTCCGCATTAAACACCTTGTATTTAAACAAATCATTCACATCCCCCGCAGGAGTATCCCCAGAAACAACAACCGTTCGATTATCAATCATCTCGATATCTTTCTCCTCTTCATCGTCAAACTCATCTGAAATTTCCCCAACAAGTTCCTCGAGAAGATCCTCCATAGACACGATCCCAGCAGTTCCTCCGTATTCATCGATCACCACTGCCATGTGCAGATGACGTTTCTGAAACTCTCGAAACAAAACATTAATTTTCTTCGAAAAAGGAACCTTCAGAATAGGGTCATATTTAAGACGCTTAAGCTTCTTAGATTTCTTGTACTTCTGAATATATTCAAACAAATCCTTGATATTGAGAATCCCCACAATATGGTCCTGATCTCCACTATATACAGGTATCCGCGAATGCCGATATTCTTCAACCATCTCAGCCGCATCAGCAAGCGTTGCTTCCTCATCAAGAGATTGCACATCTGTTCGAGGAATCATCACGTCTTTTACAGTAATATCATTGAATTCCAAAACATTCTCAATCAATTCTCTCTCTCTCTTATCAATAGCCCCTTCCTCAGCCCCAAGCCTCACCATAGCCACAAGCTCGTCTTCAGACACAGTCAGATTCTTCTTTGAACCACTTGCCCAATTCACAAACTTCACAACCAATTCAAAAACCAAAATCAAAGGATACAAAAGATATTCCAAAACCAAAAACGGCTTTGCAAGGAGCAAAGAAAGCCCCACAGCGTGTGTATGCGCAAAAGATTTAGGAGTAATTTCACCAAAAACAAGAAGTAAAAAAGTCATCACCCCGGTAGTTATTCCCACAGAACTAGACCCAAAATGTGCAGTCAAAATCACCGCCATATAAGCCGATGCACCGATATTCACGATATTATTCCCCACCAAAATAGTAATAAGAAGCCGGTGAGGATGCTCCTTCAGTTTCTTGAGCGTCCGAGCACCAACCTTTCTCTTTGTATAGAGCTCCTTGACCTTTGAAGGAGGCACAGACATGAAAGCTGTCTCACTTCCGGAGAAGATCGCAGAGAGAATAAGTAGAACAACGAGAATGAGTATTTGATAGGCCATATCAATACAATTATAACATAAAACAGGGGTAATTTCAAACGACAGGCCTCGTATAACAGGGTTGATTTTATTGAAAAAATCGCCCAGCCATGTATAATTGCTCTCGATTATATGTCAACCGGCTCACAGAGCCATATTGCAAAAATGAAATTCATAATTAACGAAAACCTCTTCAAAGAACACCCCGACCTAAAGATCGGAGTGATTACAGCGAAAAACGTAAACAATAAGACAAGAATTTCGGCAATAGAAAGCCTGCTGCGAGGTTCAAGCTCACAACGCAGACAAGAATTCAGCAAAAAATCCGTAGATGAAGACCCACGAATCCTCAGATGGCGTGAAGCATACGCCCGATTCGGCGCAAAACCATCAAAATATCCTTCATCAATCGAAGCCCTGGTCAAAAGAGTCGCCGCAGACAAAGAGATCCCACACATCAATTCACTCGTCGATCTATACAATTACTTCTCACTCAAGTACGTGATCCCAGTTGGCGGCGAAGATATGGACAAATTTTACGGAGACTTAGAGCTCACTTACGCAGAAGGTGGAGAATGCTTCAGACCTATCGGCACAGTCGATATCAAGCAAGTTAAACCTGGAGAAATCGTATACAAGGACAAAGGCGGCGTCGTAGTTCGCAGATGGAATTATCGTGAAGCCGAAAGAACAAAGCTCACAAACGACACCCAAAACGCCATCATCGCATTCGAAGACCTCAATTCTATTCCAGTCGACGATTTCGAAAAAATGCTCTACGAATTCCAAGAACTAATCGAGAAATATGTCGGTGGAGAAGTCGCAGTATATGTATTAAACGAAGACAATAACGAAATAGATCTTGAGACAGAAGGTCTCAAAAAAGCAGACGATTCAAAGATAGCAGAAAAGGAAAAAATCCATTTCTTAGCCCAAAAAGAACTAGAAAAGAAGAAAAAAGAGCCAAAACCGCAGCAAAACAGTCAAAAACTAATCAAAAAGCCAGCGAAAACGACCAAAACGGCGTCAAAACCAACCAAAAACCCTCAATTCCTAGACAAAAACTCGTACAAAACAAGACTAAAAGAGCTAATAAAGGAAGTTGTAGGACGAAAATTCCCAGAAGAAGCAGAAAAAACAATAATCGAATATCCAAAAGACGAAACCCACGGAGACTACGCCTGCAATATCGCAATGCAAGTCGCAAGCAAAGTAAAAGCAAACCCGAGAGCAGTCGCAGAAGAACTCATCAAAGCAATCGACAAACCAGACTACATCGACCAGATGGAAGTAGCAGGGCCAGGGTTTATCAACTTCTACCTCTCAGAAGACGCACTAGAACAAAACATCGCAAAAATCCTAAAAGAAGGCGACGAATACGGCGAATCAAAAATCGGCACAAAGAAAACAATCGTGATGGACTACTCAGCGCCAAACATCGCAAAACCACTCGGCGTTCACCATCTCCTTTCAACAATTATCGGACAATCACTCTACGACATCCTCAAAAACCGAGGCTACACACTCCTATCGATCAACCATATCGGAGACTGGGGAACCCAATTCGGAAAACTTCTCTACGCCTACAAAACTTGGGGCACAGAAGAAGCCCTCAAAAAAGATCCAATCCCAGAAATGTTGAGACTCTACGTACAATTCCACAACGAAGCTGAGAAAAACGAAGACCTCGACGAAGAAGGCCGAAAAGAATTCAAACTCCTAGAGGAGGGCAACGAAGAAAACAAAAAACTCTGGAAATGGTTCGTGGAACTCTCAATGAAAGAAATCGAAAAAACATACAGCCATCTCGGCGGCATTCATTTTGACTACACTCTCGGCGAAAGCTTCTACGAAGACAAAATGGCTCCAGTCGTAGAAGAAGGAACTGCAAAAGGAGTCTTTAAAAAAGGAGAAGGCGGATCATTGATAGCAAAATTCGAAGACGAAAGCATGGCGCCATTCGTAATCAAAAAGTCAGACGGCGCAACACTTTACTCAACACGAGATCTCGCAACTTTCAAATACAGACTAGAAAACTGGGATCCAGTAAAACTCCTCTACGTAGTGGACGTTGCCCAATCACTCCACTTCAAACAACTCTTCGAAACAGCAAACCAACTCGGTTGGGATTACCAAAAAGGAGAGCACGTCGTATTTGGACGAATGAACCTCCCAGACAGCACAATGAGCACCCGAAAAGGTAACGTGATCTTGCTCGATGAAGTCTTAGAAGAAGCCACAAAAAGAGCCTCAGACGTAATCGAAGAGAAAAATTCGGAACTCCAAGACAAAGCTCACGCCGCAAAAGTTATAGGAATCGGAGCAGTAAAATATTCAATTCTAAGTCAAAACAGAATCAACGACATCACTTTTGAATGGGACAAAATGCTCTCATTCGAAAGCAACAGCTCACCTTATCTACAATACACATACGCCCGTGCCAAGAGCATCGAAAGAAAAGCCCGAGAGCTAAAAGCAGCAGGCATTCGCGGCGAAGACACAATGAAACCAGACTCTCCAAAACGAAAAAGAAAGAAAGCTTCTCCAGAACCAAAAAAAGAACAATTCACATTGTTTGAAGCAATCGACCACGTAAAGAGCGGGGGAGACCTAACAAAAGACACTGTTCCAGATCCAAAAGACGCCGAAGAAAAAACAGAACTATTGCTAAGAGCCCTCTCAAAATACGACGAAGCAATCGCCTACGCAGCAGAGGAATACAAACCAAACATTCTCGCAAACTATATCTACGACCTCTCTCAAAAATTCAATTCATTCTACAACCAAGTCCCAGTCACAAAAGCTGACGATGAAATCAAATTCGAACAACGAATCGCCATCGTCAAAGCCGCAGCCCAAGTTCTCAAAAACGGCCTCGAACTGCTGCAAGTGGAAGTGTTGGAGGAGATGTAAGCGACAGGAAGCGAAGCGATCCGGTCGCAAAAGCCCGCCGAAGGCGGGTGCGCCTTTATTCAAAAGTCTCATCAAGCCCATTAGATTACGACCTGTAAACCTGCGCATGACTTCCCACGTCAAGCATAACAACCAAAACATATCCACCATGCTCCTCAAAAACAACTCTTAAATCGCCAGTAACAGAAAGAGCTCTTCTCTTAGCAAGATCTCCTTTCAATGCATGATTTCTCAAACTCTTGTCAAAAGGATTTGCTCTGAATTTATGTATCGCCAAATCAACTCTTCTCTGAGTCTTTAAATTCAATCTTTTATAAGATTTGCGGAAATTTTTATGGAAATTTACAATCATTTTAAGCTATCTAAATAATCTTGAATTTCCTCCATAGTAGAGAAAGGCCCTGTAACATTTTTACCCTGTTTAGCCTCTTCAGAAGCCTTCAAAATCTCGCGTTCTTGTTCCAGGGTAAAACCATTTTCAGTAACGAGCTTAAAAGGAATCCCCTTATTAATGACGATTTGTTTGAGATAGAGCTTGATTGCTGAAGTCATATCAACACCAAGCTTGTCCAGAATTTTTTTGGCAGAATTTTTTGTTTCATCGTCTATACGAAGCTGAATATAAGACATAATAACTAGGTTAAATGTAATCCCATTATAGCACCTGTGTAGTGACAATGTCAATACACGCAATAGCCCACGCCAAAAATGGCGGAGAGACAGGGATTCGAACCCTGGGTGGGTTGCCCCACAATAGTTTTCAAGACTATCGCTTTCGACCGCTCAGCCATCTCTCCGCAGTCGTGTAAGCACGTTTGAACGTGCCGACAATATACGTAAGAATTCTACAATACGCAACTCGTTTTGCAAACCTGAAACACAAAAGCTATACTCAATAAGCCCCATTAAAAACCTCTAACCTTTTTCCTTAGTAATGCTAATAATCTACGCACACCCAAACAAATTGGGGCACAACGGCTATATTCTCAAACAACTCAAAGAGGAATTCAAAAGACAAAAGCCGCAAGTCCTAGACCTATACAAGATCAAATACGCGCCAACAATGAGCCAAAAAGAGCTCTATACCTCAGGAGGCCGAATCCCCGCAAAAGACACCCTCAAATTTCAACGCCTCCTCAAGAAACATCGCAAAATCATCATAATTTATCCAACCTGGTGGAACAGCACTCCAGCAATTCTCAAAGGATTCTTTGATCGCGTCCTAACCTCAAAATTCGCATTCAAATACGATTCCAGAGGCATCCCAAAAGGACTTCTCAAAGGCAAAGTAGCCGTCGTCACAACAACCGGATCATCAAGCCTCATGCACAATCTTTTGCAAGGCGGTCGCTCACTAAAAATCGTCGCAAAAGACACTCTGAAATTCTGCGGCTACGAATCAAAAGGATTTCTCATAGGATCAGCAACCCACCTAACAGATAAACGAAAAAGAAAGATAGAAAAGCTAACCAAAAAAATCTCAAAATATATTAAAACCAAATAACCAATTCTCAAATGGAAACCTTAGAAGAAAAAAGAAAAAAACTGAAACCATGGTCGATCCTTTTGTTCATCTGCGTTCTTATGTACCTAGTAGTTCTTCCTATTTATTACTTCACACTCGACCCAGGCGAAACAGAAATACTGGTCTTTGTAATCGTCGTTTTTGTTGTAATGCTCACGACAGTCCCAGCCTTTATCAAATACTTAAGCTGCCCAAAATGCGGAAAGTATATGGGCCCATTCTTGTATAAACACTGTCCAGTTTGTGGAGACAAACTAAAATAACTAAAGCTCCCACAAATTCAACCCAAGCTTGTCGTCACGCACACGACCAATTTTGACGTCTTCATCTACAGCGCTTTCCGCAATATCGACGATCATTTCACAAGTCGCACTTATTTGAGCTTCACTCAAATGTCCGCCAACAACCTGCCCTTCCGAATCAGCCATCATCATATGCAAGTGCAAATAGACTGACCCATCCATCCTCGAAACATTCCCAACTATCGAAGTGATTTCCCGATCACCCAAGATCTCACGGGGATGATATTTTTTCTCCTCACCATCAAAAAATCCAATCACAGCCTTGTCGCAAGCCCCAATTCCAGAGACACTCCCAGCCTCAATCTTCGCCTCATCACAAGCCGCAGCCAGAGAAGCCACAACCTCCTCTCCACGATCGATCCTCACAAACAACTGTCTGCCAATTAGTTTAGTTTTCATGTGTGAAAGATAGCAGAATTGGACAAAGACTCCAAGAAGAGGTATGATAATCGCCTTTTCCCATCTTAAAAAAGCAAAGATGGCTCTAGAAAAAACCACAACCACAGAAACTAGAATTGTGGGCTCAGATGTAGCGACAGGAGTCCAAGCTTTGTTCAACGCGCATAAAAGACTATCAGAAGTCCCAGATGACCAAGTCGCCACAGCAAGAGGGCTTGTATCTTCGATGGTAAGAATAGTAACCCCCTCAGCAGAATCGGCCAAACTAGAAATAGCAGAGCACATAAACGCAATGGGAAGAGGAGTGAATCTATACGACCAAGCAACAATCGACACGTTCCCAGACGGCCACCACCTACCATTCAGAATAAGCCCAACTCCATTCAAGCTTAGCGAAGAATTAAGAGGTGAGATTATCCAATATGGATATGCCTTCGCAGCATTTTACAAAGCCACAAGAGATTTGTTAAAAGAACTTCCAAAAGATCACAAATGGCATCAATATCTCAATCATTCAAAACCAGACTTTATCCTGCAAGCAAGCGAAGAGTCCGACTACGATCATACATTCATAAGACCGGATCTAATCCTCACAGAGGCAGGCATCTTAACTGCAGAAATAGAAACCTCTCCATTTGGGATTGCCCTCTCTCACTTTATGGATTCAGCATATCTTAGTGCCGGACAACCAACTCTCAAAAAACCAAGAATGATGGAAAAGGTATTTATGGAAACCATCTACCGGGGAGGTTCAACAGCACAAAATGTGATTTTTATAGTTACCGATCACACACAAAAATACACAGGACAATTCGAATATCTTGCCCACAGAATGCAAGAATACGGCCTTCACGCAGAAGTCATGCATATAGATGATCTAGTCCAAATGGACGACGGTGGCCAATGCCTCTGCCAAGGTCGAAATATCGACATCGCATTCCGAGCATTTTGCCTGTGTGAATCCACAGACGACGAAAGACTAAGGGCTCTGGTCGAAACTCCAACAACCAGACTTTGTCCTCCACCAAAACCTCAAATGGAAGAAAAAGCCCTGATGGGGATGATCCACGATGAGCAATTAGAGGGAACTCTAAGAGAAAAATTAGGCGAACATTACGACACTCTTCAAAAAATCATCCCGGCAACATTTGTAATGGATGGAGAAAAACCACCCGCAAACTTTCCACATCAGTTGGATTCATGGGAGGATCTTGTGACAATCCCAAGAAGCCAAAGAAAATATGTAATCAAAATCTCAGGCTACGACGAAACAGCTCTTTGGGCAAAAGGAATCCACTTCCTTCACAGGCTGAACCAACAAGAGGTAAGAGATGTGCTGAGGCAAGTGGCAGAATCACCACAAACCTACATCATTCAAAAATACGAAAAGCCAATAACAGTACCTCAAGAATACATCGATCCAGAAACAAAAGAGCTCAAAAAAATGGACGGAAGAGTCCGAATAACTCCATACTTCTATACAGGAGATGGTTCCCTAGTAACAGCAAAGGCAACAGTGTGTCCTCCAGACTCAGACAAGGTTCACACCAGAGGAGATTCAGTGAACGCATCTGTGTTGTAAAACCAATCCCCAAATGCTACCATAACCACGTAATTCCTACATAATTACTATGTCATTCTTTGGTAAACTCACAACTCGCGAAAGATACGGTGTCAGACTCGCTCTAAGGCTAGGAGAAACCTTCTCAAAAAAAGAGCCAGCTTCTCTCGCCAAGATCAGCAAAGACGAAGATATTTCGATGAAATACTTGGAGCAATTGATCGTTCCTTTCAAAAAAGAAGGATGGCTCGAAAGCGTGCGTGGTAGGGAAGGGGGATACATCATGAAAAAAGACCCAGCACAAATCACCCTCAAAGACATAATCTGGATTATAGACGATGAACCAAAACTCGTAAGATGTCTCCACGAAAAAGGCCACGACTGTAAGCTCTCTCCAAAATGCCGAGCCAAGCATGCCTGGATAAGAGTCCAGAAAGCAATCGAGGACTCACTTGAGTCCATCAGACTCGACGAACTCATCAAAGGATTAGAATAACAGTTACAGAAAGCCAAAGGCGATTCTGTAACAAAAATAAAATAAAACCTTCCACATTCACTAGACTTTTAAGGCCTGTTTCCATATATTGATGTCGCTCTTTTAAAGAATTCTCTTTTGAGCAACTGCGGAGAGGTACCCAAGTGGCTGAAGGGGCGGGATTGCTAATCCTGTAGGTCGGTTTTTGCCGGCGCGGGGGTTCAAATCCCCCCCTCTCCGCCATAGTCCGAACAGGACAACGTCCTGATTCGGACCCTTCCAAATAAAACCTTCCAAATCATTTCCTCCCCCTCCGAACAAGTTCCTCAACAACCTTGTTTAGGCCGATTTCTTTTTCAACCAAAAGGACCAGTAAGTGATACAAAAGATCGCCAGATTCTTCGATCAAACGCTCCTGGGTCTCACTTTTTGCGGCAATAATTACCTCTACACTTTCTTCTCCCACTTTTTTAACAATTTCATCTAAGCCTTTGTCAAAAAGACTCGTTGTATACGATTTCTCAGGTCTTTTTTCTTTACGGCCTCTGATTAAATCAAACAACTCTTCAAAAAACATCGAATTATTCTCCTTATTTCCAAAGCAGGAATATTTCCCCTTATGGCAAGTCGGGCCTTGCGGTTTGGCCATAATTAACAATGAGTCGTTATCACAGTCGATTTTGATATTGACCACTTCAAGATAATCCCCTGAGGTCTCACCTTTTTGCCATAAACGTTTTTTTGTTCGACTCCAAAAAACTACCTTCCCAGTCTTCTTAGTTTTGTCATAAGCCTCCTCATTCATAAATCCAATCATCAAAACCTGCATGGTTGAGCTATCCTGAACAATGGCAGGAACCAGCCCATCTAATTTTTTAAAATTTAATTTCATGTTCTTATAGTTATGTTATTTTTGAGTAAATATTGTTTGAGTTCAGGGATTTCAAGTTCTCCGAAATGGAACAAGCTTGCCGCCAATGCCGCATCTACATTTGTTTTCGTGAAGACCTCCAGAAAATCTTCTTTGAAGCCGGCCCCACTGGAAGCGATCACAGGTATATTTACCGCATTCGCAATCGCCCTCAAGAGTGAGATGTCATAACCATTTTTCATTCCATCCCGATCTAGTGAATTTACCAAAAGTTCTCCAGCTCCTAGCTCTTCCATTTGTCTTGAGAACGAGATGGCGTCGATTCCAGTATTTTTACGCCCACCATTAATAAAAACTTCCCATTTCCCCCCAATCCTTTTAGGATCAACCGAAATCACTATGCATTGTGAGCCAAACATATCCGCAGCTTCTTTTACAAAACTTGGATTATCTACCGCATATGAGCCTATTGAGACCTTATCCGCACCATTATTCAAAAGGGTCCTAATATCTTCTATGCTTTTGATCCCACCACCCACTGTGAAGGGAATACTGATGTTTTCAGAGATTCTTCTGACTAAATCATACAAAGTGCCTCTTTGTTCAACAGTGGCCATGATATCGAGGAAAACAAGCTCGTCCGCGCCCATCTCACTATAATACTTTCCTAACTCGACTGGATCTCCAGCATCCTTTAGATTTACAAAATTCACCCCTTTTACAACTCTTCCGTCTTTGATATCCATGCATGAGATGATTCGTTTTGATAAATCATTCAGTTTTGTGGGTAATTCTATTTTGCCTTCACACAGAGCTTTCCCAATTATGCATCCATATGCACCCAGGATTTCTAATTGTTTTACATCCTCCATACTTGTTACTCCACCTGCCACGATTACTTTGAATCCTTTCCCTAAAACTTTTTTTACATTTTCTAAGTTAACGCCCTTAAGCATCCCATCTCTTTTTACATCCGTGAAAATTAATAATTCTAGGCCAGTATCTCTCAGTCTTTTGAAAGCTTCCTCAAGCGTTAGTTTGCTATTTTCTACCCAGCCCTTAATCATGACAGTCTCATCTTTCACATCAATAGAAACAACGACTCTATCCACACCAAAAGTGCAGATTAGCCTTTTAACTAATTCTGGATTCTCTAGCGCAGAAGTCCCCAAAATCACTCTTTTTATTCCGCTATTCAAAATCTTTTCAGCATCTTCAAAAGTTCGGATCCCACCTCCTGTCTGGACAGCTAGCTCAGTTTTCTCAGCGATTTCGAGAATCTTTTTGAGATTCCTTGGACGGCCTTCTTTTGCGCCTTCCAAATCTATAACGTGTATCAATTTTACGCCTTGATCCTTGAAGTTTTGAGCGACTTCAACAGGATCGCAGTCATAGTTTTTGACTTTAGAATAATTGCCTTGTTCTAAGCGCACACACCTTCCTCCTATGATGTCTATTGCTGGGATGATTAACATAATTTACAAAAGTTATTGAGTAATGTTAGCCCAATCCCTCCTGATTTTTCAGGGTGAAATTGGACTCCGTAGAAATTGTCTTTGTTTATTACCGAAGTAAAGGCTATCCCGTAATCTGTGGCTCCGATTGGCTCTGCATTAACGAAATATGAATTCACAAAGTAGAAGTAGCTTTTGTTAGAAATGTCTTTGAATAGTGGATTTGATTTCTTTTGTCCTACTTTGTTCCAACCAATTTGTGGGATTTTTACGGTTGTTGGGAATTTGAGAACTTTCCCCTTAATAATCCCCAAACACTGAGTATCGTTTTCTTCCGAAAACTCCATTAATAATTGCATCCCCAAACAAATGCCCAGGAAAGGGGCTTTTATTTGTGGGATGACTTCCGCAAAGCCCCTTGCCTTAAGTTCTTGCATTGCATTTCCTGCCGCACCAACGCCAGGGAAAATTGTCTTACAATCAGTCTTCAGCTCTTTTGCTGAGCTGATCACTTTTGATTCGATGCCTAATTGTTTTAGAGCATTTTGGACACTTCTTATATTTCCTGCTCCATAGTCTATGATTTGGATCATAATTTTCCTTTAGTTGTTGGTAGTAAATTTTTGGCTCGTGGATCTTCGTCAACGGCAGATCGTATAGCCTTAGCAAAAGCTTTAAATATTCCTTCCGCCATATGGTGTTCGTTCCGTCCGTATTTCAGATTAATGTGTATGTTAGCCTGCAGATTGTCAGAGATTGACTTAAAGAAATCTTCGAAAAGTTCCGTAGGCATATCTCCAATTTTTTCTCTTTTAAACTTCACATTCCAAACCAGATACGAACGTCCTCCCAGGTCTACAGCCACTTCTGCCAAACTCTCATCCATTGGCAGTAAGAATCCATATCTTCGAATTCCTTTTTTGCTTCCCAAAGCTTCTAGCATTGCTTGCCCGAGAACAATTCCGACATCTTCCACTGTGTGGTGTTCATCTACTTGCAGATCTCCTTTGGCTTTGATTTGCAAATCAATTAGTGAGTGCTTAGAGAAAAGCTCTAGCATATGGTCAAGGAATCCTATCCCCGTTTCAATCTCACTGATTCCTGTTCCTTTGAGATTTATCCCTACGCGGATACTGGTCTCTTTTGTTTTCCTAGTTGTCCAAATTAAATTTTTCATTGGTTTTTGCTTTAATGAATTTAATATTTAAATTTTTGGCAAATTGTTCATCGCTTTCGCGATCGCCATACATAAATGAGTTCTCCCTATCTACTTCATTCCTTTCGAAAAACTCTTCCACAAGCCCTGTTTTTGGTTTCCTACATAGACATTCATCCTCCAGTGTGTGTGGACAAATAAAAATTTCTTCGAATTCAATTCCATTTTCTCTAAACACCTTAAGCATCTTTTGTTGAGGTCTTTCAAAATTTGGTCGCGGAAAGATTTTCTTACCTAAATCATCCTGATTACTTATCAAAACTAATTTAAAGCCTTCTTCTCGTAGTTTTTTTAGGCCAGTTAAAACTCCCGGCAAAATCTTCAATTTCTCAATACTATCGATTTGATAAGGCACTTCCCCAGACGGAGTTTCCTCCAGGGACGGCTCATAAATCAGGGCGCCATCTCTATCTAAAAATGCATATTTTTGCGACATAATTTATTGGTTAAAAGATTTAAATTTATTTATAAATTCCTTCATTTGTTTGACTGTCCCAATTGTTACCCGGACTGTCCCGTCTATGTTTGCACCTTTACGAGGTCTTGTGAGGATTCCCTTATCTTTGAGGAATTCGTATGTTTCTTGTGAATTCTTAGGTCGGAACAAAATTGAATTGGCCCTAGATGGAAAATATTCAATCCCACTCTCCTCGAAAAAACTCTCAACCATTTTTTTTGCCTTACTCATAACTTCTTCCACATATGCTCTTGGTTCCTGGAGATCCTGCAATGCAGCTTTAGCGGCGACAACTGCGCCCATATTTACATCATAAGGCCCTCTCACTTTCAACAATTCCTCTATATTTTGTTTACACGACAAAACGTATCCAATCCTGAGCGCCCCCAGCCCAAAAGCCTTTGAGAACGTTCTTGTAATGATTAGGTTTGGATATTTCTTAATGAATCCGACAGCACTAACTTTCGAAAATTCAAAATAGGCTTCATCTATAAAAACAACTGTGTTTTTAGTCAGAGCTTTTTTGAGCATCTGCTCAATATCTTTTAGAGGAATTAAGGTCCCTGTTGGGTTATTGGGATTACACAGGACAAGAAGTTTAATGTTCTGATTTAGCAACTCTAAAACCTTCTTTTTTGGAAAAGATAAATCCTTCTCGTATTCCGGGGTCAATATTTTGCACCCCACGACTTCGGCCGATTGGTAAAACATCGCGAAACTTGGAGAAGGAATGACGACCTTGTCGCCTTCCTTTGTAAAAGTCCGAAAAACCAAGTCTATCCCCTGGTCAGAGCCATTCGCAAGTAAAACTTGATCATCTTTTGCACCTGAGTATTCAGCAATTTTCTTGCATAGATTGCCATACTCCGGATAAATATTGATTTTATTTTCTTTAACAAACTTTTCTAAAGCTCTTTGCACATTTTTACCTACAGGGATTGTTCTTTCATTAAAATCCAGCAATATACCATCGTAGCTTCGTCTTTTTTCCAATGGCGGATTATAAGTGATCATTGCCCGAATGTTTGAATTTGCATAGTTAGTCATTTTTTTGGGGTAATGATTTGATTCTTAAAGTCATCGCATTTTTGTGAGCTTGTAATTGTTCTATTTCAGCCATTTTTTCTACTACTGGTCCGATGTTTTTAATTCCTTCTTTATTTAATTTCTGGAAGGTGATTTTTTTCATAAAACTATCGACACTTACTCCACTATACGACTTTGCATAGCCATAAGTTGGTAGAGTGTGATTTGTCCCACTTGCATAATCTCCAGCTGATTCACACGAATATTGACCAATAAATACTGATCCTGCATTAATAACTTGGTCCAAATATTGATCAGCCTTTTTTACGTTTAAGATAAGGTGCTCTGGGGCATATTTATTTGAGAACTTTACGGCTTCTACAATATCAGCCACGATAAGAGCAAAGCTATTCTCCAAAGCGGCTTTTGCTATGTCTTTGCGAGGGAGCATCTCCAACTGTGCAGTTGTCTCCTCCAAGATTTCGTCAGCTTTATCTTCATCAGTACAAACAAGTACGACTTGTGAATCAGGCCCGTGTTCTGCTTGCGATAATAGGTCAGCCGCTACAAAATCAGCTCGTGCGTATTTATCCGCAATTACTAACACTTCTGACGGTCCAGCAGGCATGTCGATTGCTGTGCCGCATAGCATTTTCGCGGCTGTAACGTATTGATTCCCAGGTCCAAATATTTTATCAACTTTGGGTATAGCTTCCGTTCCATATGCCATAGCAGCTATTGCTTGAGCACCCCCAATTTTAAATATTTTTGTAACGCCTGCGAGTTTCGCCACATACTGCATTATCTCTGGAAGACAGGGGCTGCACATTACAATTTCTTTGCACCCAGCAAGCCTGGCAGGGATAGCAAGCATTAGGAGTGTAGATGGCAGTGGCGCCGTTCCTCCTGGTATGTATAAGCCAACTTTTTCAATAGGCCTGGCTTCTTGAAAACATGTAACTCCCGGCATTGTCTCAATTTTTTTCCCAGTAGTAATTTGTGCTTTATGAAATGCCTCAATATTTTTAGCAGCAATCTTGAATGCATCTTTGATTTCTGGAGTAAGTTTTGTAGAGCAAGTTAATTGCCCGTCGAACTTATCAGAATATTTCTTCACAGCTTTGTCTCCGTTTTTTCCAACGTCTTCCAAAATCGTTTTAACTATTGGATCAAATTTGATCGCTGGTCTGGTTGTTGGGGCAGATCCGTAATATTTTTTCATTGTTTAAATTGTTAATGATTTTTTGAACTCCATCGCCTTTTCCTTGCTTATACAAGGACTACTTATCAATACAGCCTCTGATTCAAAAATCTTTTCCACTATTTCCAAATCATTTTCTTTTAGCGTTTTCCCTGACTGGGTGATGTCGCAGATTGCATCACATAATCCGAGTTTCGGACATATTTCAACTGAGCCATTGATCTTAATGATTGAGGCGTTTAGGTTGTTTTTTCTGAGATATTTTTTCAGTGTATTTGGGTATGATGTTGCGATTCTTTCCTCTGACAAATCCTTCACTTTTTCAGGAGCAGCAATCACCAATGAACATTTGCCAAACCCCAGTTTCTTAATTGCTGGAAGTTGGCAACCCTGTTCTAGCAGGACGTTTTCGCCTACGATGCCAAATTCTGCTATCCCAGCATTTACATAAACAGGGATGTCCGAATTCCTGACTAATATTGGCTCAACTGTATCGCCAGTTAGCGAAGAGAGGATATCGAGGCTTGGTTGCGTCAAGCGCCCATTTTTTTGAATCGCAATCTTAATTTTCATAATAATTGGTTATATATGTTGATAGTTGGTTGTAAGGAATGGTTTTTTGTTTACCACTTTCCATAAATTTGATCGTAACTTCTTCCTTTTCTATCTCCTCTGGGCCGCGAATTATTACAAATGGAATTCCTTTCCTGTCGGCAAATTTAAGCTGTTTGCCAATGGTCGCTGGTTCTGGGTAAACTTCACAATTAACTCCGGAAGCTGTGAGTTGGGAAAAAGTATTAAGAGCGTCATTTTGATCTTCAAATATTGTTACAAGTGCTTTCGAATTCAATCTGACGTCCTTAAACTCTCCCATTTCTTCCAAAAGAAGAATGATTCTTTCAAAGCCAAAGGCCACTCCTACTCCAGAGAAACTTTCCTTACTGAAAAGTCCGCAAAGATTGTCATAACGACCCCCTCCGCAAAGAGTACCGAAATCAGAATTTTCGCTAACGCCTTCAAAAATCATACCTGTGTAATAGTCGAGTCCTCTCGCTAAAGATGGATCAAGCTCTATGTATTTGTCATCAATACCCAAGGCTTTGCAATTTGAGAGAAATTCTTTCATTTCTGAAAGATCGTACTTGGATAGATTCTCAAGAGTTTTCTCGTTTGTCTCCTTAGGCTTCATAGCTTGGAGAATTTTCTCAGCATTCGGTATCTCCGACAACTCTTCTAAAACTGCTTTTTCTCCTATTTTCACAAGTTTATCTATACTTGTTATTACAGAGATAACTTTATCTTGTGTCACCCCAAAACTTTTAAGTATCTCATTAATCAGCCTTCTCGAATTCACTTTTACACGGAACTCAAACTTGAGTGACTTTAAGACTTCAACAATTACCTTAACTGTTTCAGCATCTGCAATAAGATTCTTTGTGCCAATAGTGTCTATGTCACATTGATAGAACTCACGCAGTCTTCCCTTTTGTGGCTTTTCAGCACGCCAAACTCTCTGAATTTGGTATCGTTTAAATGGTCTAGGAAGATTCTGCCAGTTTGCAGCATAGTATCTAGCAAAGGGAACAGTTAGATCGAAAGGAAGAGCTATTCTACGATCCCCAGCGTCCTTAAAATTATAGGTGAGACGATCTCCTTCATCCCCATATTTACCCAATATAGTTTCTGCTGGATTGATTATTGGGGTTTCAATCTGATCATAGCCAAACCTTTCGAAGATTGCCCGAATTTTTTTCATAACGAGATTTCTTTTTGCCATATCTAGTGGCATAAAATCACGAGTACCTTTTAGGATTTTTGGTTCAATTCTTTTCATAATGGTGGTTGTTAGAAATGTTTAGAAACATTTCGAAATAAAAATACCGCTTTCCCATTTGGCGAGAGCGGCAGTGAATTGTCATAGTTCTTATAGTGTTTTCGCCTTAGGAGCGATGGGACTGTGACATGCCGCTTTTTACAACAGCATGATGATGCAAGACCGATTGATAGCCCCCCATCCCGGCGTTCAGCCATTTTGAGATCCGAGCCACAGTCGTTGAGCTCAACCCAGTCTTTTCGATAATTTGAGTATAAGGCACTTTGTCAGTCAGCATTTGCGCAGCTGCCAGTCGATTCCCAAGCTCAGCAATCTCACTTTCCGTCATCAGGTCTCTTAGGAAATTTTTCATAGCACGTTTTTGAGAGATCCCAATTAGAGTCTCCGCAAGCATGTCTGTTTTTGCATTATCCCAATTTTTCATAGTGTTTTTAGTCACTTCAATTAATCAAACCACTTTACTCAACTAAAGTACTCCACATCCCAAAGAATGTCAATAGGTAATTGACAAAATGGCTTAAGGTGGGTACGCTATTCTCCAAATTTAACTCTTGGCCAATTCAAAATGACACTGTCGTCACAACCAGCACTTAGTGAGGAAAGAATACACAGTTTACGAATTCCATTTAATGCAAACATCCTAACAAGAGGGGGGAGTGCAGCCATGCCAGACGAATCCCCATTCAAAGAATTTGCTGAATATAGAACTCAAAATCCTGAAAGAAAGGCTCCCGGATATCTTAAACCCATAAACTTTAGAGAGGGCGACACTCCAGAAGAAGCACGAGCCTTAATAAAAGCAGCTCATGAGCAATATCAACTTCCTGTTTCACAGCCTACGTATTGTGGATATGCCCCAGAAAAAGCAGGGGATTTAGGAAGTTATGCTCAAGCTTGGATGGAAGGAGGATTTGGACTAGATAAAGATTTTACATTTGGAGCAGATCTCGGAATCAGTCGAAGATCAAAAAGCATCATAGCAAAAGTAGATAACGCTAAGATTCTATTGGAAGCTATTAATACAGATAACGTCGCCTATTTTGTTATTCACGCATATAGAGTATATGTAGAAAGAATTCTTGGAAAAAGATTTTGGCCAGCCCCCATTCAAAATGTATATGGCTATAACCCCGTAAGCGGGGAGCGTGTAATTATTCCAAGTACCCCCGAGCAAAGAGCTCCACTTAATTTTAGAGTTGATGACGATAGGAGCACTATAAGAGAGTTGATAGAACTGGCTTATTGGTTAGAAGATTCAGCTAACAGTGAGAGAAATATAGATTATGTTAGATCTGAAATTTATCAGCTTTTGGTGCTTATGGGTCTTGCGCGACTCCACCCAAGAAAAAACAAGTAACAGGCCTTACAAAACTTCACGGATAAATTCGCAATCCAAAATTTTTCAATATCCTCCAATTCCAAACTCATCCCTGCTATAATCTTCGCCGAACAACAATAAAACCCACATAACCCATACCAAAAATGTCTGACGAACTTTCAGCAATAAAAAACCCACACGTCCAAGCTTGGCTCAAAGAAGTAGCAGCTCTCACAAACCCAGACAACATCCGCATTTGTACAGGAAGCGAAGAAGAAAAAGCAGAACTCTACGCCCAAGCAATCGACAAAGGTGAATTAGAAGAACTAAACCAAGAAAAACTTCCAGGATGCCACCTCCACAGAACAGCCACAAACGACGTTGCAAGAGTAGAGCATCTAACATTCATTTGCACAAACACAGAAAAAGAAGCCGGTCCAAACAATAACTGGATGGCCCCAGCCGACGCCAAAGCAAAAGTAGAACCAATCTTCAAAGACGTAATGAAAGGCCGAACAATGTACGTAGTCCCATACATAATGGGACCTGCAGGATCACCATTCTCAAAAGTCGGAGTAGAAGTCACAGACTCAATTTACGTAGTTCTCAATATGAGAATCATGACGCGAATGGGGAACCAAGCCCTCGAGCAACTCGGCGACGAATCAACAGACTTCAACAAAGGTATTCACTCAACAGCAGACAGAAACCCGGACCGCAGATACATCATGCACTTCCCAGAAGAAAACATGATCTGGAGTGTTGGATCAGGATACGGCGGCAACGTCCTTCTCAGTAAAAAATGTTTCGCACTCAGAATAGCGAGCTTCCTCGGACGCAAGGAAGGATGGATGGCAGAACACATGCTCATTCTCGGAATCGAAGATCCACAAGGCAAGACAACATACGTCGCAGCAGCATTCCCTTCAGCATGTGGAAAGACAAATCTCGCAATGCTCGTGCCACCAGAATCAATGAAAGGATACAAAGTCTGGACAGTAGGAGACGACATCGCATGGATGAGAATAGGGGAAGACGGAAGGCTTTGGGCAATCAATCCAGAAAACGGATTCTTTGGAGTTGTTCCAGGCACCAACATGAAAACAAATCCAAACGCGATGCTCACCGTCCAAAAAAACACAATCTACACAAACGTCGTTCTAAAAGAAGACAAAACAGTATGGTGGGAAAGCCATGACGACCCAGCTCCAACACAAGGAGCTCTCGACTGGAAAGGAAACCCTTGGACCCCAGACATGAAGGATCCCGAAGGCAACCTTCTCAAAGGAGCCCAACCAAACTCTCGTTTCACAGCTCCAGCATCACAATGCCCATCAATAGCTCCAAACTGGGAAGACCCACAAGGAGTTCCGATTTCAGCAATCATATTCGGTGGCCGACGTGCCCGCACAGCCCCTCTAGTGTACGAAGCCCGAGACTGGCAGCACGGAGTTTATATGGGCGCAACAATGGCTTCAGAACGGACAGCAGCCCAATACGGCAAGCAAGGCGAAGTGCGAAGAGACCCAATGGCAATGCTACCATTCTGCGGATACAACATGGCCGACTACTTCCAATACTGGCTCGATATCGGACAAAAAATTCCAAATGCACCAAAGATCTTCCACGTAAACTGGTTCCGAACAGATGACGAAGGAAAATTCCTTTGGCCAGGATTCGGCGAAAACCTAAGAGTCCTCCAATGGATCATCGATAGGTCCGAGCGTAGCGAGGACGATTCTTCCCCAAATCTTAAAAACGCAAAAGAAACCCCAATCGGTTTCGTCCCAACTCCAGATTCAATCAACATTGAAGGCCTCGAAACAACCCCAGAAGAGCTAGAGAAACTCCTCGAAATCAACACAGAAGACTGGAAAACTGAGGTCGAATCTCAAAACGAGTTCCTGGACAAGTTCGGAGAGGATCTGCCAAAGGAAATTCGCGAACAGCAGCAAAAGCTTAAGGATCTTTTATAAAAAACAACCAAAAACAACAGCGCCAAACCTGTAAAAAGTGTCACCGGTGACACTTTGACAAAACAGCGAAAATCCCGTGCAACAATCTAGCAGCCCAACGCCCCTTCAACAAAACTCATCCACATGCTAAACTGACCCCAACAAAAGTCTCAACCTCACCCCTCATCCCATGCTTGAATCAGCACTCGTATATATATTATTCATAGTTGGTTTCGTAATCCTCTTAAAAGGAGCAGACCTCCTGGTAGACGGAGCAGCCTCAATAGCAAAGCGCCTCAATATTTCAACACTCGTGATCGGACTTACGATTATCGCATTCGGAACCTCAGCACCAGAGCTCCTCGTCAACATAATAGCCGCAACAAAAGGAGCCCCAGACCTAGCGATAGGAAACGTCATCGGATCAAACATCTCAAACATCCTCCTAATCCTCGGAGTCGCAGGCCTGATCTATCCACTCAAAATAGGCAAAGGAACAGTCTGGAAAGAAATTCCATTTGCACTTCTAGCAGTCCTCATATTTGGAATCGTTGTGAACGACGCAGTATTCGAAGGAGAAGCAATGTCATTCTTGAGTCGAGCAGACGGACTTGTCCTACTCGGATTCTTTGGAATATTCATGTACTACACATACGGTATTTCTCGAGCTAGCAAAGACGAAAAAAACACAATAAAAACCCAATCATATCCAAAATCAATTGCCTTCATCCTCTTGGGATTCATAGGTCTAGGATTCGGTAGTCAATGGGTCGTAAACGGAGCAACACACATCGCAGAGATTTTTGGACTTTCAGAATCAATGATTGGACTCACAATAGTCGCAATAGGAACATCACTCCCAGAGCTTGCAGCTTCAGGAATGGCCGCATACAGAAAACACGCAGACATGGCGATCGGAAACATCGTCGGTTCAAATATATTCAACACTCTCCTGGTGCTCGGAATCACAAGTAGCATCACTCCTCTCAAATTTTCCTCTCACCTCAACACAGATATCATAATCTGCATCATCGCAACACTACTGCTATTCCTTGCGGTATTTATCGGGAAAAGGCTAAAGATCGAACGCTGGCAATCAGCATTGTTCCTTTCATTCTACGTCGGATACATCGTATACCTTGTAATGAGAGGCTAAATTCTCTAATATATCCCAGTAAACCCTCAAACAAACTTTAACCCCATACCTATGGCAAAAAAATCAGGAGGAACAACTCTACTTGTAATCGCATTAACACTACCAATCCTCGGTGTTAGCTTTATCATGAACATTGTAAACATGGTTCTTCAGTATGCTTTCGCATCAACAGAAGACTTCGCAATGGCTCAAACAGTTTTTGAAATGACAAACCTATATCTTCCACTAGTTCTTCTCTTGGTTGGTTTGGCATTCAGTATCGTTGTTCTACTTAAGAGCAAAGATAAGATTCTACCAATAACAGCATTGGTCCTAAACTCAATCCTAGTAGTAACAGGACTTATCAATTTGGTATTCACATATTTTGTAGAAGCGCCTTTGTACTAAAGGCCTCTTAGATATTTGAGAGCTTCTTCTAATTGTCGGTCATATCCATTCATGACATCTTCGTCGTAGTTTTCTACTGTGATGTCTGGTGTTATCCCGATTCCTTGGATCACTCTTTCTTCAGGAGTGAACCATTGAGCTATGGTCATTCTCAAGCTTGAACCATCTTCCAAAAACTCAACAGCTTGGACAGTTCCTTTTCCGAATGTTTGAGTTCCCATGATGACACCTCGCTCATGATCCTGTAGAGCTCCAGCCACAATCTCAGATGCAGACGCACTTCCTTCATTTACCAAAACAACCAAAGGCACATCAAGAACTTTCGTACCTCCATTTGTAACAAGTGTTTCTTCTCCCATTTTTCCGACTCTTTCTCGAATAG
>Ga0257119_1000789_pt1 | contig 26316 bp, 13 predicted proteins | sample SI112_200mmetaG_FD_190179 | JGI IMG/M metagenome (GOLD analysis project Ga0257119, IMG submission 190179) | Marine microbial communities from Saanich Inlet, British Columbia, Canada - SI112_200m | ecosystem: Environmental > Aquatic > Marine > Inlet | place: Canada: British Columbia | collected... | reverse complement strand
CAATTGTATCAACCTTGTCTTCGATTGTGTCAACTACTGTTGCGATACTATCTACAACTGTGTCAATTGTATCAACCTTGTCTTCGATTGTGTCAACTACTGTTGCGATACTATCTACAACTGTGTCAATTGTATCAACCTTGTCTTCGATTGTGTCAACTACTGTTGCGATACTATCTACAACTGTGTCAATTGTATCAACCTTGTCTTCGATTGTGTCAACTACTGTTGCGATACTATCTACAACTGTATCAACTGTATCAACCTTGTCTTCGATTGTGTCAACTACTGTTGCAATACTATCTACAACTGTGTCAACGGTATCAACCTTGTCTTCGATTGTGTCAACTACTGTCGCGATACTATCTACAACTGTGTCGACTGTATCAACTTTAAGTTCAATTGTGTCAACTACTGTTGCAATACTATCTACAACTGTGTCAACGGTATCAACCTTAAGTTCAATTGTGTCAACTACTGTAGCAATGCTATCTACAACTGTATCAATTGTATTTACTTTGAGTTCAATTGTATCAACGACTGTATCAATAGTATTAACTTTAAGCTCAATTGTATCTACAACTGTGTCAATTGTATTTACTTTGAGTTCAATTGTATCAACGACTGTATCAATTGTATTAACTTTAAGCTCAATTGTATCTACAACTGTGTCAATTGTCGTAACAGCTTGGTATATATCTACAGTAAGATCACCAATATCGTTATACTCAGGTGGAACATAAAGATCTCCAGATATAATTCCAACAGTCGTTTGGAGGGCTGCAACATCTCCACTTACAGCTTGAACTTCACTCTGAATATCATCTACAACTGTATCAACTGTATTTACTTTGAGTTCAATTCTGTCTACAACTGTGTCAACGGTATCAACTTTAAGTTCAATTGTGTCAACTACTGTCGCAATGCTATCTACAACTGTATCGACTGTATCAACTTTAAGTTCAATTGTGTCAACTACTGTTGCAATACTATCTACAACTGTGTCGACTGTATCAACTTTAAGTTCAATTGTGTCAACTACTGTAGCAATGCTATCTACAACTGTGTCAACGGTATTTACTTTAAGTTCAACTGTATCAACCACTGTTGCAATACTATCTACAACTGTGTCAACTGTATTAACTTTAAGCTCAATTGTATCTACAACTGTATCCAAAACAAGTACATTTGCCGCTATAGCATCTGCAACTGTGTCAAGTGTATCTACTTTATCTTCAATTGTATCAACCACTGTTGCAATACTATCTACAACTGTGTCAACTGTATTAACTTTAAGCTCAATTGTATCTACAACTGTGTCCAAAACAAGTACATTTGCCGCTATAGCATCTGCAACTGTGTCAAGTGTATCTACTTTGTCTTCAATTGTGTCAACGACTGTTGCAATACTATCTACAACTGTGTCAACTGTATCAACTTTAAGTTCAATTGTGTCAACTACTGTTGCAATACTGTCTACAACTGTGTCGACGGTATCAACTTTAAGTTCAATTGTGTCAACTACTGTTGCAATACTGTCTACAACTGTGTCGACGGTATCAACTTTAAGTTCAATTGTGTCAACTACTGTCGCAATACTATCTACAACTGTGTCGACGGTATCAACTTTAAGTTCAATTGTGTCAACTACTGTCGCAATACTATCTACAACTGTGTCAACGGTATCAACCTTAAGTTCAATTGTGTCAACTACTGTCGCAATACTATCTACAACTGTATCAACGGTATCAACTTTAAGTTCAATTGTGTCAACTACTGTCGCAATACTATCTACAACTGTATCGACTGTATCAACTTTAAGTTCAATTGTATCAACTACTGTATCAATTGTATTAACTTTAAGCTCAATTGTATCTACAACTGTGTCAACTGTTGTTACTCTATCTGTAAGGTTATCTACAACTGTGTCAACTGTTGTGATCATGTCTGTTAAGGAATCGACTACTGTATCAACCGTTGAAATCATTGCAGAGAAAGTGTCTACAATTGTGTCAATCGTATCAACTTTGTCATTGATTGTATCTACAACAGTATCCATATCTTGTATTAGGATTCTGTTTGAATTAGACAAATTATAAACAGTTTGTATAGACGTATTTGCCAGGTCTACCTTGTTCTCAATACTCGTCACATCTGTTTGAATTGTGTCTACTTTATCATCGATTGTGTCTACAACTGTATCAATTGTATTTACTTTAAGTTCAATTGTATTTACAACTGTATCAATTGTGTCTACTTTATCTTCAATTGTATCTACAACTGTATCGATCGTATTCACTTTAAGTTCAATTGTATCTACAACTGTATCAATTGTGTCTACTTTATCTTCAATTGTATCTACAACTGTATCGATCGTATTCACTTTAAGTTCAATTGTATCTACAACTGTGTCAATTGTGTCAATCTTGTCTTCAATTGTATCTACAACTGTATCGATCGTATTCACTTTAAGTTCAATTGTATCTACAACTGTGTCAATTGTGTTTACTTTGAGTTCAATTGTATCTACGACTGTATCGATGGTGTCGACTTTGTCTTCAATTCTGTCAACAACTGTATCCAAAACAAGTACATTTGCCGCTATTGCGTCTGCAACTGTATCAAGTGTATCGATTTTGTCTTCAAGAAGATCAATTGCTGTCCAGGTACCACCAAAATCTGATGTTCTTATCTTGTCAACTTCTATAGCAATGCCATCTACAACTGTATCAATTGTATTAACTTTAAGTTCAATTGTATCTACGACTGTATCGATGGTGTCGACTTTGTCTTCAACTCTATCTACAACTGTGTCCAAAACAAGGACATTAGCAGCTATAGCATCTACAGCTGTATCAATTGTGTTTACTTTAAGTTCAATTGTATCTACAACTGTGTCAATTGTGTTTACTTTAAGCTCAATTGTATCGACAACTGTATCAATCGTGTCAACTTTATCTTCAATTGTATCTACAACTGTGTCAATTGTAGATATCTGTGCATCTGTAGCTAGCGCAGCTACTTCTGCAGCCTTTGCTGCCGTTTCTGCTGCCAATGCTGCAGATTTTGCACTACTTATAGATGATGCCAGCGCGATCAAAATTGAATAGTTACCTTGAATCGCATCCAATAAGGCAGAGTCTGTTGTTGGAGGTGTTTGAATAGCATCTCCATCTTCCCTTACTGGGGCTCTTGTTGCGCCAAGAAGTTGCCTTCTAACACTTTGATAACGCTCTTCTAATTCGTCATATGCTAATGCCAAATCTAGAGCTTTAATTGTCCTGCCTGTTTGCATTTGCGAATATAAATTCTTAATGCTGTCGGACAAGTCATCTTGTTTGCCATCTGCAACTGCCGATGCTACTACTAACTCAACAATGTCGCACAAATCATCTGATGCTTCAAGCATCGTTGTGCCATCGTCTTTTCTGTATTCTTCAAGCTGTTTCTTCGCAAGAACACCCGCTATTGCATCGCTCTTACTGCGCTTATCTAACTCAATTCCCTTTGACCGTGTTACCACTCGCTCTCTCGCGACCATGTGGCAAGTGCCCAAAACTATGTTCGCAATCATTGAAAAAAGCACCAATTTGCAAACTTTTCTCAACATACCTTTCTTTCGAGTATCACTCATTCCATTCTCCCTTCCAACGTAAAGTTAAATCTCATCAAATTCTCCTTACATTTTTGATAGTTATTCATTAAAACTCAACTCTAATACCAAGATGCCAATCAGAATCTTTAGGTGCATTTTTACCTGCAATTGTTTGAGCTCCACCAAGGAAGAGTTCAAACTGTTCAAAGTAGTTAAATATTTCAAATTTTACTTTATGTGAAATTTGATTTGTACGCAGTGCTAACACATCGTTGCTCAAGTTGTAAGTTGTGTCTGTGCCAGCGTCTAAGAAGTTTTTACCGTATTCAACTGTTTTGTCTGCGAATGCAACTTTATCTTTTGCTTTGTAGTAGAATCCGTATCCAACGGTTCCACCTAAGCATTCATTATCTGGATGGAAGAAGGTGAGTTTTGCGTTTCCGTTTAAGTAGTACCAATTAATCTTTGCATCAACGACTGAATCTGGATCGCAAATATTTTTAATTAAAGCATTTTTAAATGCCGGTGCACGTTTTTCGGTGGCGTTTAATGCTAAGTTAAACGAACCGTCAAAGTCAAGGTTTAGCCATTTTGCAATATCGATTCTCCACTGAGATCCAACCATAAGTTCGAAGTGACCATTGTTACCAAGTGTTGGAAGAAGAAGTTCGTAAGGAGTTTCATTTTTCTTAGCGGTAGGAATTTTACCACCTAAAATTAATTCACCATAAAGGTTATCGGTAAATTCATATCCAAAATAAAGCATTGCATCTGTATCACCAATACCAACTTTACGTTGTGTACCAAAAGAAATATTTTGGCGATCTAAAAATGACTTTACAGATACATCAACGTTTGCTGCAACCTTATCCAAACCGGTCTTTATAGTCGCAGTAGCTTCGTCATTATGTTTAAATACAAACAATTTTTTCTGTACCGAGCGATTTTTACCCAAGTCACTAACAGCACCAACAGCACCAGTAGTAGGATCAACAACACTTGTATAATTTACATTGGCAGCAAAGCTTGCTTTTGCCCCTGCAGCCAAAGTCCCATCTGAAGAAAGCTCATTGGTCAACGAAGCGGCTGTACTACTAAGCGCTTCTTTTGATGAAGGGTAAACACCATCTTGTGTTCCATACACACCAAACGTATTTGCTTGACCAATTAACTTCATTACTCTCAATGTGCTATCATACCCAAAAGCCTTTTTACTGTTATTGAAAACAGCGTCTAGATAGTCAAAGCGCGCAACCCAAAATGTGTCGTCATCTTCTGTTCTAATCCTATATACATCTTCTAAAATCTCACCATAGTTAATTAGATCATTTTCAACTTCTATGGAACGAAGAGGAATATTCGCTCTTAAACCATAGTGGAACTTGCCTTCACTACAAGTATTGCCTATGTTCAAACCAAACATAAACCCTTTTTCATAGTAATCAATTTTTGGCTTAATCGTTGAAACTCTAATCCACGGATTATTAGTATACAAGTTTTTAGAAGCATCCACTGTAGAAGCAGCTAACATAATCCCAGATTCATTGGCCTCTTCCAGTCGGAAAGATTCTTTTCCAAACAAAATACCAGCTAAGCTTTCTGTGCTCATTCCATGGGTATCTTTAAATGTATCACGCGCATTTCTGGAATACCCTGTTGTCCACAAGTCCAGGCCCCAACCAGAATCATCTTCTTTTGCAAATTTACTGTGATAATTTGCTTGACCAAATCTTCCAAATATAAAAGGAGTTCTAAACTCCGCGTTTAAAACACCACTAATCCATAACACACTTGCCAAGCCCAAAATTTTTATGAGATTTTTATTCATGCCTCTCCTCGAAATCTATAGTACAAATACAAACAACCTATACATCTAAGCAAACTTCTGGAGCGCGTGTTCTAACGCGCCCCAGATATAAAAAATTAGTAAACGTCTGAAACTGAAGCCGGATTATACTCCGCATCCAACGCTAACCCAACAGAACCAGATTGCTGAGCAACCTCTGGTTTTATATTTCTTACTGCAACATTTCCAATATACGTTCTTGAAATTGTTGCATCATCATCAGGTTTAACAAAAGCAACCGTCTCTTCTCCAAGATCGTTTTCACCGTAACAAGCATAATTGCTATAAGCAGCTCCATACGCATCAACCTTGAAAGCATTAAAGAATAACAATGCTGTTGTACCTGCGGCCAAATCATCCTTTGAACCATCTAGCAACATTGGCTTAGAGCCTATAATGCCAGTTCTAAGGTAATCAGAAATTGCATCAGAACAAGCAAACGCACCACTCATAGCTGCTGATCCACTTGTAATCCAGGCCAAGTTTCCACCACCGCGAACTTCGTAATCTGCAGCAGTTCCCTTTGCATATGTATATTCCGGACCATTTGCAAAAACCATTAGAGACCCGTTGTCACCGTTGTCTATTCTGTTATGAGAGAAGACACCCTTTTGAATATCCAAAACAAAAGTAGCAACATTGTTCAATACATTGAATGTCCAATTTGAAACATCTATACTTGCCTTGCTTACAACGCCGGCACCAACACCAAAGAAGCCTTGTCTTCCAACTTCAAATTTGGCGTGAGGACCGTCAACAATCATACCAAACCTAACACTGCTACCTACTGTGTCTGCAGTGTTACCAATTTGAACAGAACCACCGGCCATGTCATTGTCACCGATCTTGAATGTTGAAGAACCACCAACGGATACAACAAATTCTGACCAATTTGTATATGTAGAAATTGTTTCAAATCCAACATATGCATCTTGCTCAACAACCATTTGTGCTTTGTTTGTTGTCGATATTGCACCTGTACCAGCAATTTTTACTCGTACGTCATCTGTACTTGCAACTGTTGCTCCAGAAATCTTGTTCAGATTTACAACACGCTCAAACACTATTCGTGATTCGTCAGTTGCCCTTAAAATACCACCACCCATTAACAACGTGGATCCTGGTTCAAAAAGCAATGTTACTGGACCTGCAAGTTCAACAACTTGGTATGTACTTGTAAACTTGGTCAAATCAAGAACACCGGAAGGTTTTACTCTAATTGTTGCTGGTTTTTTGGAGTAAATTACAAGTTTTTCTTCCGAAGCAGCACCAAAGTCTGGACCTGTTAGGAAAGAACAAATGTTATCAACTAAAATTTCTGAATTATTAAGTATGACATAACCATTACCTTCTTCAGCAATAATTGTCATACCATTTACACCAAGTCTTACATCCGCATTATGAGAATCTCTATCTGCAAATGTAGGGCCTACACCAATTCTGCCACCGTCTTTAAGAACGATTGTTGCAAATGGTCCTTCGCCTGAAGCATAGTGCTCTGGGAATGTAATTTCACCAATCTCGGCATTGGCGCCCTCTACTCTGAGATTTACAGGATCACCAAGACGAGAACGGGTTACATGAAGCTGCTCTACATAACCAAGAACTGTTGGAACTCCAAGCAAGTTTGCTGCAACAACATCTGGGGCATCAAATGGATTTGGATCATAACTACCAACCTGGTAAGGAACCGAAGTGGAAAGTTTTTGAACGGAATCCCAATCAATGGAGTAATCACCAAGATCTTGGTCAGCTGCTACAACAGTTGAAGAAGTTGTAGTCATTGCTGGTCTCCACTGAGAAACACCAATGTTGTCGTCCCATTTTATATTTTGTTTTGGCAGTGTTACAGAACCATTTCCGTATTTTGTTACCATGGCACCAAGGAAGGCTCTCATGACCGTATTGATTGTAAGCTTACCGTTTTGGTCTATAAAGATTCCACCGTCTCCTGTAACATTTGACAGGGCAGGCAAGCCATATGACCCACCACGAGTTTCAATTGAGAAATAATTTCCGTCTATGTACAGCCATGGCAATTGTGTTGGATCTATTGTGTAGTATCCGTCTCTGTCAGGAATCTTGTCTGATGAATTAGGGAATCCACCAAAATTTATGTTACTGGTTGTTCCTATATATACTTTTTGAACAGAATATTGACCAGTAACATCACCGATTGTTGTTCCATCTGACTTACGAACAAAGTTTAGATTATTTGCTGCTGTTGTTAAAGACAGCTTAAGTACGTGAGTATCTGCATCTGCAACATCCTGGAATCCAGCCAAAACACTCTTTTGATCTATTTGAGTTGTTCCATCCATTGCATATGAGCCAAGTCTTGTTCCCAAAATCAAGTCTCTTCCATGGTGATCGTCAACTATTAGACCATTGTAATAAAATGCTATTTGACTTGTGTTATCCAATACATCTGTACCGTCATAATAAGTAGGAGTATCTATATCCATACCTGTTACAGCAAGATGATCTAGCAACCTTAAAGCACTGGAGCATAATTTTATTGCTGGACGAGGTACGCCAGAGAACATATTAAATGTTTCACCACCAATAAACGCAGGTTGTGAATTTTGATCGTTATTTTCATATACTGAATGAAGAACATCTGAGTGAACCCAGTTTGTTCCATTAACATACAGCTGGTTATTTATAAGGGAACAGCCCTTTGCATATTGATGATACACACCACTGTCATACTTCAAGAAAGTACGTAGTGGCTGGCTTGTTTGGCCAGAGCCAGGATAAAGTTCACCACCTGTTAAGTCTACATATAATGAAAGAGGCTGGAATGCACCAGCAAGTGCTGCGCCGTTTCCTTGTATGCTTGCCGCTCCTTCAACGTCAAACAAAACTGTTCCTGAAGCACTTGAAACTTGATTATCTGGATCTACTGTAAAAGAGAATGATCCGTCTGCATTTGTTTCATTCCAAGTACCATCTGCATCAGCTGCGCCTACTAGATAAAAACCTGCATCATCAGCCAACTTAATTGTGGCATTTGCGGCATTATCATCAGCTAGACAATCCATCATAAACGCTGATGTATTTCTATATTTAATCTTGGTTTCTGAGTCATCAACATCAACACCAGGATCGGCATTGACCTTTGTACTTACGTGAAGAACATATGTATCATCTGTTACTTCCAGAACACCATTTGTTCCAACTCCACAACCAATCATCATGGCAGGATCCGCTAATCCAAATGGATCCGCAGCAAACTTTGTCCATGTATCATTTTCGTTAATAATTATAAGACCTGTACGCCCTGTTCTTGAGCTAATATTGGAAACTTTAATTGTCGACGTTAGTCCCGCAGGAGCACTAGAAATTGTAGCAATTGTTGGAGCTGTTGTATCATCCACTTGGTAAGCCGTAGGAATAAACGCTGCGCCATCATCAACTCTGACTACTGTTTCACCGGTACCATCTGAAGAAGGATCTATTATAATTGTTCCAACTTCATCAGATCCACCTGTTGCGACAGCTGTTTCAGCAGCAAACCCAATCCTGGAACCGCTACCAACATAGTATTCAATTGTGCTGTTGTCACCTGTTCCATGGTCACGTTTAAATGTAACCGTTGGTGAATCAGAACTATTAAGAACCATGAAATATGTTCCACCGTCGCTTGCGCCATCACCCTTTGTAACTGAAAGCGTCTTACCACCTGGTGTAATAAACTCTAAATTACCAGGACCGGAGAACGTTACCAAGAATTCAACGGCTGTACCACCGTCGTTGTTTCCTTTAAATAGAAAATCATCAGCAATGTTAAATGTGATTTTACAATCTTCGCCAGCCCACATTTGCAAACGAGCTTTATCTGTGGCATCGGCATTTGCCTGGAGAATCGAGCCAGCCACAGTTGTAACAGAAATAGGATTTAGAGAATCTGTAGAAACCAAACTAACGGCACCATCAATAAGCACCGCTGACCCAGCAATTACAACGTCCTCATCATACACATCCGCGGACACCGTACCGCTCCAGTTAACAGCCCGAGCTGGACCCATGTACAATGCTAATATAGATAAAAAAACGATAGATAAAGAAAAGATCTTCTTCATACGCTCATCCCTTTTGTAAGATTGATGCAACGAACAATATACTCAGCACAAACTGAAAAAGGAAAAATAAACAGAGGAGGTTTTGCTAGACAGGCTCTTCCCTTTTTTATACCCATAACTACTCCGAACATTAAACTTCTAAAATATGTTACTACCCTTCTCAATCTCTAAACAACTTGGAAACAGTTCTATTAATTTTATAATCGATTGTCAACAATTTTGTTATATTTTTTCAAAAAACTTTTGGTTTAATGAAAAGCATAAATCTATAAAATTTAAAGCTCTATCTCACAAATTCATATCTTTTATTTTTTAGTTAACTCATCACCTCCACCCAAATTTTATTCATAGCATCCTCAGAAACAACTTTACGAAAAAACAACGCATTTTTAAATTCATCACTGGACGGCATAACCTTTTTAAGCCTATCCCATTTTTTCAAACTCTTCTTAAAAATACAAATATCCGGAGGAAATATACCGTACCTTTCAAAATGATGCAACATAACATTTGGTTGATACAAAAAATCTAAGAACATAAAAATCATATCGTCTTTTTTTGTATCTATAGAAACCATCGCGGAATCTATACTAAAAAAGCCTCCCTCCTTTGGATACACAAAATCTACATTGTCATCGTAACGCATAACCTTCCATATCAATGAACTTGGAGCAACAACAACATGACAATTCCCAGATGAAACCAAATAATCTGCCAATAGCTCAGAATAAACTTTTACATGTGGTTTTTGTTTTTGTAAAAGTTTATTTATTTTTGGAAGAATTTTTTTTATTTCAGTATAAGGGTTTCTCTTTAGAGCATATAATCCTGCCAACATTACACCAGTACGGGCCTCGTCAAGCATGTTCACTCCATAACCAAAGGGTGGCTTAAAAATAGTCTTCCAACTCGCCTCTGGATAATTATCCTTACACAGTTTTTTGTTTATACCCAATCCATATATTGCCCATTCGTATGGAATTGAATATTCATTTTTTTGATCATAATAATGCCCAAGAAACTCAGCACTTATGCGTTTTAGCAAAGTCCTTTGTTTATTATCAAGTTTTTTCACAAAGTTGTTTTTAATTAACTCTGGGACTATGTAGTCAGAGGTTAGAATAACATCACAATCAGAGCCTTTTGTTGTGCTAAGTTTAAGCAGCAGCTCCTCTGTATTTTCGTAATAACTTATGCGGACCTTAACCCCCGCCATCTGTTCAAATTCTAAAAGTTTTTCTTCGTCTATCATATTCGCCCATGCATACACATTCAGACTTTTTCTATTGTCAAAAAACCAATCTGTCCTTGGCAACTGTAAAAAAATAAAAACAGCCGATAAAAATAATATGACAAATCCTAGACGAATAAACCAACGCATCACTGTAAACGTAAACATTTAAAAAATCCGTATTCTGTTGTTTATAGAACTCAACACCAACACAACCACACTTGTTACTAATAACATAATCGTTGATAACGCATTAACAACAGGTGAAACTCCAGAACGCAACATCGAAAAAATATACAACGACAAGGTTTGCGAAGAAACACTCGAACAAAAAAACGCAATCAAAAAATCGTCCAACGAAATAATAAAAACAAGTAACCCAGAAACAAACAGAGCAGGTTTTAACATTGGAAGAGTTATTCTAAAAAATGTCTGCGTTGGTGTTGCACCCAAATCCATCGAGGCCTCTATAAAGTATTTATTAATTTCTTTGTACCTGGAGTAAATAATTGGAACAGAATAAGCCAAACCAAATAACGTATGACCAACAATAAGAGTTACAATACCCAACGGTACAGAAAAAAATACAAAAATACTTAATAAGCTAACACCCAAAACAATTTCAGGAAAAATTAGCGTCCCATAAAACATCGTCAGCAAGCGCTCAATCCGAAGCTCTACAAGCCCTACAACCAGCAAAACGCTCATTAACAAACTCAGGACAACAGCACCAAAGGCAACAAGCATAGAGTTTTTAAAAGCATCCAAAATAGCACTGGAATAAAATAATGTTCTGTACCAATCAACGGAAAAAGATGTCCACATATATGGCAAAGAACTTTTATTAAAAGAATAAACCACAAGAACAACTATCGGAACATACATAAACACATATGTAAAAACAACAAACAAAGGAAGAAATAAAAAGGAAGCATAACGTTTAATTTTTCCCATTATCACTCCCCCTTAGATTTTTTGTAAAAATAAGTTTTAAAAGCACAAACCACAAGAAAGCAACTATCACAAGAAAAACACAGCTAATACTCGTAAACGCAGCCCCAAAAGAGGGACTTAAGCTCTGAGTAAAGTAATATGATACAAGAGAACCAACCAGAAAAGGCTCACCCTTTCCGATCAATGTTGGAATAACAAATTCTCCAAATGATGGAACAAAAACAAGAAAAACTCCAGTTCTTATCCCAGAAAAAGCCATCGGCAAAACAACCTTGAAAAATGTTTGCCGAAAATTAGCACCAAGATCTGAAGAAGCTTCCAATAAAGATTTATCAATTTTTTCCAGAGAAGAATAAATTGGCATAGCCATAAACGGAAGATAACAATAAACCATCACCAAGAGCACAGCCGGCATATTATAAAGCAGTGGTCCAGAGACACCTAGCCCAAAAAGGGATAAAAATTTGTTTATAACCCCATTTCTCTCAAGAATAAAAAACCAAGAATAAACCAAAACCAAAAAATTTGTAAAAAACGGAACAACAAGAAAAAATAATAAACAATTTTTCCAACGTCTAGATTTTACAGAAATAAAGTATGAGACAGGAAAGGCAACCAACAAACAAACCGTGGTATTAATCAGCGCCAAAAAAAATGAACGAAACAAAACTCTCAAATGAGAAAAATCCAACAATGATGTATAATTTTCTAAAGTAAAGCCACCGTGCACACCAGTATAGCTCCACCCTTTTATAAAGCTTATCACAACAAGAAACAATAACGGCAAAAACAAAAATAACCCTTGCCACACAACAGCAGGCACCATAGCAAAAAAGAATCGTTCTTTTTTTATCGCGGACTTTAAATCAGATTTTTTCATTTTTCAAAATCACCACATTTTCTTTTTGCCAGTACAAGTTAACCAAATTGCCAACCTCAATAACCTCCTTAGGAAAATGTTCCTCGTTCTGTTCAAAAACATTTACCGTAATTCCACTTTTTCCAAGCTTAACAACGTACTGGGTTGATCGTCCCTGGTAAACAACAGATATAACCGTTCCGACAAAAACATTTGAAAAGCCCTCCAGCTTATCCTTGGTTATATAAATTTTCTCGGGCCGCAAACTAATTGATAATTCTTTTCCATCTTCTTTACGTTCTTCAGAAATAGATAGTGAAAAAGCACCCTCTTTTTCTATTTCTATTGTCGAGCCAATTTTTTTTCCGGACAAAATGTTGGTCGTTCCTACAAATTTTGCAACAAAACGAGATCGCGGGAACTCGTAAATTTCCTTTGGTTCTCCAATTTGCTCAATTTGTCCATTGTTGTTCATAATTGCCATTTGATGAGCAACCGTAAGCGCCTCCGATTGATCATGGGTAACATAGACAAACGTTGTTCCAAGTTTGCACTGTAATTCTTTGAGCTCTATTAACATTTTTTCCCTAAGGCCCAAGTCTAACGCCGCAAGAGGCTCATCTAGCAATAGAACGTCAGGCTCACTAATGATCGCCCTTGCCAGCGCAACTCGCTGTTGCTGCCCTCCAGATAAAAATTGAATTGGTTTATAAATATGCTGCTCAAGATGCACCATTTTTAACGTATCAAGAACCTTTTGTTCGATAGTATTTGTATCAACTTTCTTGACTCTTAAAGGATACGCAATATTGTCAAAAACATTCATATGAGGGAAAAGAGCATAATTTTGAAAAACAGTGTTTACCGTTCTTTCATTGCTGGGAACTTGTGTAATATTTTTTTTACCCAAAAAAATTGAGCCCGAATCTTGCTTCTCAAGACCAGCTATTATTCTCAAAATAGTCGTCTTGCCACAACCACTCGGACCAAGCAATGCAAAAAATATACCGCTTGGAATTGTTACACTAAAATTGTGCAAAATCAATTCTCCACCAAATGATTTTGTGATGTTTTTTAATTCAATGCTTCTCATTCTTTTTACCAACCCCAGCAACAAACATAGGAACCAAAATATCAGACAGCGTACACGGCAAAACAACAGCAATTAGCAACATAAGAAAAACAAGACCCAGATGAGAACTATTAAGGTTAAAACCATTTGCCACTAAATAAAATGTTGATGCAAACGAACTTATTATAATATGTAACCCATGCATTATAATTACGTTAGGTTTTTTGAACCAACTTTGAGCAACCCCGTTAACAACTCCAATGATAATAAAAATGGAAATATTGGTAAAATCAGACAAAAAGCACACATGTGTTTTCATACTTGCACCAAGCAAAGTTCCACCAATATAAGGGAAAAAAACATCTGAAGCAATACAAAAAAAACTTGCCGAAACTACAGAGACCACAGTTCCCCAAATAATGTTGTTTGAGTATTTTGAGAACATTGCAATTGAGCTTGTTATTGCAAAAATTATATGCAAAAAATGAAAATTATGAAAAAGCATGTAGTACGTAGAATGCAAAGATAAAGAAGATTCATTTGAGCCAGAAACAAAATATAAAAGACTCACAACAATTAATGCAAACGCCACAGACAAAATAGAATAGGGCATGTGACAGATCAACTCTTCGACAATTGAGTGCTCACAATGCTCCTCCATATATGATGCATGATTGTGATCATGCTTATGATTATGTTTCATTTTAACCTATCTAATTTAAAATTAATTTTTTTCACACTGTTTTAAACAACTAGCCTCTACATATTCTCCAACAAAATAACCGGCCAAAGATACAAAAACTGGAACAAAATCTGTTACAACGCCTACTGAAAAAAACTTCATTGCCACAAAAGCAACAGCTCCACTTACAACAGAATACACTGCTGCAATACGGCTGAGCCGTTTTTTGAATAACGCAAAAACAGTAGATACAAAAAGACAACTAACCATTATTGTGTAACTTGACACAATAATGTCAATAACATCACCTGGCACAAAATAGGACACCCCTAAAGCGCCCAAGCCAATCACAAGGGTTATTACCTTTGAAAGTGTTAACCCATTTACATTTCGCAAAAATTTGAAATCGAAATCCTGAGAAAGATTAGAGCTTACCGCACATAACATAGAGTCCGCCGTTGATGTTATTGCCGCAATAATTCCAAAAATTGCAAGCACAAAAACAACATCTCCTACAGAATATTTCAAGAAAACAACAAGGGGATTTGCCCCTGCAGAAACAAATAGATTTAGCAACCTTGTTTTTATTCCAAAATAAAGAGGTATAAAGGAAAAGCACAGCATTATAATACTTGCGTATAGAGCAGACAACATTGCAACTCTTTTGCTTTTTGCCGCAAAAAATTTCTGCGCCAAGTCCTGCTCAATAAGAGAAAACATTGCTGGAAAAATCAAAACTGGCAAAAACGATAAAAAATTACCGCTAAAGACAGAACCTTTTTGTGATTCTAAAATTGTGCTAATTATTCCGGTAGATTCGCCAAAAAAGGACCAAATGGCCAATCCTCCAAAAACAACAAGTATAAACATAACCTGGAACAAATCGGTTAGAACAACCGCCTTGAGACCTCCAACCATCGTGTAAGCAACAATGAATAACCAAAAAAGAATAAAAAATACTTGATGTGTTACACCAATACTAGAAAGAACAACCTTAAGGGCAATAACCTGGGCCACCAGAATGCCACATAATGTAACAATCGAAAGAATAGAAGCAAATTTTTTAAGAGCTATTGACGAGTATTTTTTTTCAAAAATTTCTGCCGTTGTTGCAACCTTAAGAGACTGTAACCGCGAAGCAAACCCGCTAGCCAACAACAAAAAACCTATGCTTACACCCAAAACATAAAATATTCCGTACAATCCTATAGTATATGCTTTTTGCGGGGTACCAACCAAAGTGCCACTTCCAAGCTGTGTAGCAACGAGCGTAAAAGTAACGGCCAAAATTCCCAGATTTTTACCGGCAAGAAAATAGTCCTTCTTGGATGTTACACCCCTAGAAGCTTTCCAAGCTATAAAAAAGTAAACCAAACCAAATAATGAAAAAACAGTAGCAAAAATAAAGAGTAAATTATTCATAATAGCCTTCTTTCATGGAACTTTTATTCTACTAAAAATTACAAGCTAAAGTTAGAAAAAAATCTTTATAAACAATGATAGTGATGATGATTGTGGTAAAAATCAAGATAAGTTTTGTAAACAGAAATGTACCATTCCACTCTTTGAGCTTTCATTTTTAGTTCCTTTTACGAAAGCAAGCTTTAAAAACTAATTTTCAGTATAACAAAAAGAGTTTGTTTTTAAAGATGAAAAAACAATTTAATATAATTTTGAAAAAAAGCAGTCACGATATTTTATCACGATAAAGATCACTATTCATATTTTTATTATCAACAATCAAAACGCGTGCCCAAGGGTCAAAAACCAGGCAAACGAAGATTCGTTATCATATTGTTTTTTCCACTTCCAACCAATGTCAAAACGCAACGGACCAATTGGAGTAAAGTAACGCAAGCCAAAACCTGTTCCAGCCAAAATGTCCCCACCTTTTACTGTAGCAATATCATCACCAGCTAACAGCCCAAAATCCTGAAATACAACCAGACCCAATTTTTTAAACCAAAGTGGAATACGAACCTCAAAATTCAGATTAAACATCGTCCTGCCCCCACGCGGAACATAGCGTGTAATATCATTTTCCACAAAACTTCCAAGAGGTGGTGCCATGTCAGTTTCGTAACTTCTCAAAGAATAAGCCCCACCCAAGTAAAAACGTTCTGGGGGCATAATACCGGAGAACAATTTGTTGAAAATATGACCGAATCTGAACCTAAGTGCAAAAACAAAAGGGGTATTAAATGACACAAATAAAGATTGTTCGGCTAGTAATTTTATAAAAAATACGTCCTGATCGTTAAGCGGGAACATTCCTTTTAGAGAAACAAGGGTGAAGGCCCCTTTGGTAGGATTTACATTATCATCCAAAAAATCAAATAAAATATTCGGCTCTAAGAAAAAATATGGAATTTTTTTGTCAACAAGTTGAGATGAAAAATTAATTGCCTGGGCAATGTCATTAGAAACATTTGAAGTTTCCATAGACTCAATTCCAATATTCACTCCCCCAACACATTTGTTTTTTTTGTGAGTAAAACCAACAAGAAAGCCCTGTTGAATAGCTTCATACAATGTTTTCTCGCTACCCAAAAACGGCGGCTGTTCGTACTTTATCGAATAACCTTTGAACAAAGTCTTTATCCGTCTACCAAACAACCACGGCGTTTGATAGTACCCCCTTAGCTCTTTATAAAACCTCGTACAATCAATGTCAGCACCTGCAAATCCCGCGTTATTAAATGGATTTTTAAAGAAAAAAGATCCACCAACTTTATAGCTACTACCCTTTTGAAGTTTTAGATGCTTGCTAACTTGCTGAAAACCAACTCGTGCTTTTATCTCAAATGGGTCATCCTCAACCAGCCTTAAAATTATATCCTTTTTACTCTCTTGGACAGCGACTTTGTACGGATACAATTGAACACTTTCAAATATTTTCAAATCTCTTAAATGAAACAGTGATCTTTCTAGCTTTTCCTTGGACCAAATATCACCCTCTTTGTACTCCAACTCCCTCAAAACTTTATCTATTGGCAGCTTGGTATTTCCAACACAAATCGTTTTTCCAAAAAACACCGGCCGACCAACCCCGGATATATTCCAAGTAATATCTACATATTTACCCATTACATCAAATTCTGGTTTTACTCGAGAGTATAGATATCCCTTTTTTTGCAAATATATAGTTAACCATTTGCGTTGCTCCTGAATCATGTCCAAGTCAAACGGAACAAATTCTACATTCCTTATTGAGCAAAAAACCTCTTCTTTTTCAAGCTCTTTTAATGGTTCTATTTTTACAGAACGAACAAATCTTCGCGACCCTTTGTCCACAAAAAAGATAAGACGATATTCCCGTTCCTGTATTTTATCAAATCTTTGTTTAAGTATTTTAAAATCTAAAAAACCACTTTTTAGATAGAAATCAACAAAATCATCAATACACTCTTTCAGAAGGTCATAATTATAAAACTTTGAACGAATTAATCTTTGAAAATACTTGTCGACTTCATTCTGACAATTTTCAAAACCATCAACCACAATTTCTTTTATAGATGCCCGTTTTCCCTCATCAATTATGAAGAAAAACTTGTTTTCTTCCTCTTTTGTCTCAACTCGCACATCCCAAAAACCATTATTTTTGTACAGCTGTACCACATCATCAACAAAGACAGAAGCCGGCAAAGACCAGGAAGACTTTCCAAACAACAAAACTCTATCAAGCAAAAACTCTTTTGAAAAAAAATGATTACCAAAGAATACAAAGATCTTTTTTTTGCTTATTTCAACTGAAAAAAGCAGCTTTACTGTCTCATTTTCACCCTCAATAACCTTTTTTAAAACAATACCAAGGGACAAAAAACCTTTCTGTGCAAGATATGTCTTTATATTTTTTGTACAACTATTTACAATATCTGACGAACACAGCTTCCCCACAAACTCTTTGCGCACAAATTGATCCAATTTTTTTTTAATTTTCTCCATTTCATCTGACGGCAAATTTTCCTCTGACTTCACATCTAAGCTACATGAATCGACAAAAAATTTATTGCCTTGGTTAATAACAATATTTACGATAACTGTTTTTTTCGGCCTATCATGCTCAAGGTAATCAAATGTATTTGCATTAAAAAAACCTTCTCCAAAAAGAGCCTCCTGTATTTTTTCTAGAGACCTTTTATGCATTTCAATATCGAAAATCTTTCCTGGGTGAATAAGATAATACTGTCTATACTGTTCCTTTCCTACCACCAAGCCATGGAACTTAATTTTGTCCAGATTCCAACACCCAAACAAACAAACAGTCACATCAAAGCCGTCCTCTGACTTTTTGTACGAAAGCTGAATATCTTCAAATTCTCCCTTTTTTTTCAGATTTGCCACAAAAATCTGTAACAAGTCCTGCGTTACAACGTCACCAGGATTTGCACCCAAAAGATATAAAATCTCTTTCTCAGAACAATTCACATCCGATTCAATGATAAGGTTTGTAAGAATAAAGGATTTAGGTACGATTTGTTTTATAGAAAAAGTAGAACTTTTATTCTCGGAACTAACAACAAAAAACATTGCAATCAAAACAAAAAAAATGAATCTGGCCAGAATACATCTTTTGTTCACACGCTATTCCTATGTTTGAATTGACATTCGGCATTATTGTAACACAGTAAACAATTGATAAAAAGATTCGACGCATGCAATAACAATACGTCAAAGTTCTACAAAGTAAAAAGCCTCCGCAATTGCGAAGGCTAATTTTTTAAATCGAGGTATAAAAACATTTTTTTACTCAATAACCCTAAAAACTCCTCGATATTCTCGTTCCTTTGCAAAAGACTCAATTTCAACTTCATCTGGTCTAGCAATTCGAGAGCCTTTGTGTAATATTCCTATGAACTCATCCATGTTTTCTTTAACCCCGCACGCAACAATTTGGATTTGATCTCCGGAAACAAAAGCCGTTCCTTCAATTTCCAATTTGTACGCATGTTTTTTTACGGTATCTTTAACAAAATTTGAGCCCGGACTGAGCTTAAAAGTTATACGCAAACATTGTTTCATCTTATCCCCTTTTTTTTTCTCCGCTTCAAAACAAACTCACACTATCTTTAAGATAAATCGTAGCAAAATCAAATCCGCGATGTCAAAAACTCAAACAACTTAGGATTACCAGCACACCAAAAGAGAGCAACTAGACTTGATTTAACAACAGAGGTACAATGAATTTTAACTAATAAATTTTGAAGAAATGAGGAATAAAGCATGTCCGATTCAAAGACTCGTGTTCGTTTTGCTCCAGCTCCAACGGGGGCTATGCACTTGGGAAACATTCGTACCGCACTTTTTAATTTTTTATTTGCACAACAAAAAAAAGGAACTCTGGTTCTACGAATAGAAGACACAGATCCTAAAAGAAATTTTGACCCCCAAGGAACGCACATCATACAAGACCTTAATTGGCTCGGCATAGAATATGATGAAGGACCTAATAAATTGAGCCAACATGGGCCTTATTTTCAGTCCAAACGCACACAACTGTACAAACAAAAGCTACAAGAACTGATCGAAAAGGAAACCGTATATAGATGTTTTTGTACACAAGACGAACTTGAAAAAAAACGACAAAGACAAAAAGCCCTAAAACAGCCACCTCGTTATGACAGAACATGCTTAAAACTTCCACAAGAAAAAATAGATAAAAAATTAGAAGCAAAAATTCCATTTGTTTGGAGAGTAAAGCTTGATCATAGCCAACACATTACCATAAATGATCTCGGTCATGGCAAAATAGAATACGATCTTAAAAATTTTTCTGATTTTCCAGTAACAAGACAAGACGGAAGCTTTACATTTATGCTTGCCAATTGCATAGATGATATTGACATGAATATAACACACGTATTCCGCGGTGAAGATCATCAGACAAACACTGTTGGACAAGCATTTCTATATTATGTCTTCAATATGCCTCTTCCTATTTATTGGCACATGCCAATCATGTGTAACATTGATGGAAAAAAATTATCAAAACGTGACTTTGGTTTTTCGCTAAAAGATTTAAAGTCTGGTGGTTTTTTACCCGAGGCAATTGTTAACTACTTGAGCATCATCGGTGGATCATTCGAAAAAGAAATTATGCCTGTAGAAAAAATAGTTCAGTCTTATAACTTTGAACACGTTGGAGCCCCAGGACATATTAAATATGATGTTGATAAGTTACGCTGGGTAAATCATAAATGGCTTACACATTATGACACACAACAGCTTACAAAACTTGTTTTGCCAATTTTAGAGAAAAAATTTCCAGCGATAAAAAATGAGCAAGCAGAAACGATTGAAAATCTAATAAAAATGGTTCAACCTGAACTGGTCACATTAAATGACATAAGCTCATTAGCTAAGTTTTACTTCGAACCACCAAAAGATGTTTTTAAAAAGTTAGAAAAGAATTTTTCAAAAGATCTTATAAGTAGTTTTTCTGATATCAAAAAAATTATTCTTGAAAACCTAGAAAATTCAAACCAAACTATAGAAAAATTAAAATCATATTCAAAAGATAACAATATAAAAATTGGCGATATGTTCAAAATTGTTAGAATGGCTCTCATTGGAAAATCAAATGGGCCCGGCCTGGCAGACATTTTAAACATTTTGGGCACAAGCAAAACAGAACAAAGAATTAAAGCTATTTGATAGATTTAAAAGGTACAATATGAAAAAAATTAAATTAATTTTTACCTTGCTTACCACATTAACAATATGCAACAACCTTTATTGTCCACCATGGTCAACCATGGCTAAATATATTACAAGATTTGCTTCAAATAGCCGCCCTGCAAAAGGAGCTCTAACTGAAGCCAAAAGAATTTTATATGAACAAATGAAAGCTGCAGAAAAAGAGGGGCGAGTTCCAGTAGGCCTTACTGACACTATGTATAGCAGCTACAAAAGAAAATAAAAAAACATAATTACTATTCAGTTATATTAAAAATAGGTTTTACTGCAGAACAGTAAAACCTATTTTTAACTTTTTATCCTATAAAATTATAGTAACATATCAACACATTCCCCAGTTGAAACATTCCACACAGTAATTTCATTATCGTCAGTTATAACAACAATATAAGAGTTGTCTGGAGACCAGGCTATAGCCATTACACTTCCATTAAATCCTTGCAGTTTATAATCTATAAGACCATCATCAAGACCCCAAATTATTACTGTCTCATCAGAACCACCTGTTGCCAAAAGAGCACCATCATTTGAAATCTCCGCTGCAATTATTTCCCCTGTATGACCAGATAAAACGTGTACACATGGAGATACAGCTGTGTAATCCCAAATTCTAGCGGTATTATCCTTAGAAATAGTTACAACTTCATTCTCATTGTTTGTCCACATTACTTTTGTAACTGTATCAGAATGCCCGGACAGAGTTTTTAATATTGTACTTGGATCTGCCGCAGTAAACACTTTGGCATTATTATCTCTAGAGGCTGTTGCAAAATACCCCAAAGTTGATTGAGCAGTAATAGATGTTACCCAATCTGTATGTGGTGTATACGTACCAACAACATCCCAACTTGAATCCCAAACTTTAATCTCACCGTTGGCATACCCAACAACAGTTTTATCAGTATTTCCTTCTCTTGCTACAGACCAAGGAATCTCTGTATGCTGCAATGTCTTTGCCAGTGAAAGCGATGCAGAGTTGTCCCCTAAGCTAGCAGTAAATACATTAACATCACCATCTAAAGAAATTGTTGAAAAAAGAGAAGATGATAACCACTTAGATTTGTAAATTTTATCATCATGATCAGTTGAAAGGCTGGATTCTTCGTTAACAACACTACTCTCATCAACCTGAAATCCACCTATTACTCCTTCTGAGTTTCCTGTACAGAAATAATAATTTGCGGGATCGCTTGTCATTGTTTGTATATATCCAGTGCTATAAGTAGCCTCCGATACAAATGTTGCACTAGCGGTTGTATTGTTCCATGACCATGCAGTTGCTCTGGTTCCGCCTGTACATGTTGCAATAAATCCATCAAGATTTCCGTTATAGTCACCCATCCAAGCTGCTGATTGCAAATAACCATTGTAGCTTCCAAGGGTATACATACATGTCCCTGTATCATGATCCCAAATTTTTGCAGAATTATCACTAGAGCCTGTTACAACCGTTGTATCCAAAAGAACTATTGAGTTAACAGCTCCTGTATGCCCCACCATTGTAAATAATGACGTTCCAGACGTGTTCCATATTCTTGCATCATTATCCCTTGAAGCTGTATAAATATACGAATCATCAAAGCCCCAAGCAACATCTATTACACTACTTGAATGCCCTTCTAAATCTGTTGAGCTTGTTACCGTTCCACTAGCAACAGTCCATATTTTTGCCGTGTTATCTTTAGATCCTGTAACAATTTGTAGACTATCTTTATCCCATGCCACTGATGTTATACTACCTGTATGACCACTCAACTTACTGTAATAAGACGCTTCCCAGGAACCGGAATCATAACGCCAAATATAAACAAAATTATCAGCAGAACCAGATGCAATATAGCTACCAGAAGGTGAGAACTTAGTAGTTGTTACAATATTTGAATGACTTGTCCAACTTCTTGTAGCAGTTTTTGTTCCACTAATAGACGTAACATCCCACATTTTTACTGTATTGTCTTTAGACCCAGTAACAATATAGTCTCCAGACCAATCGACACATTTAACAATGTTAGTATGACCTGAAAGAGTTGATGCTGCCGTATCTGAGCTTATACTCCATATTTTTCCATAATTATCACAGGCAACACTAACAACATATGTACTTGCCGAATTCCAAGCAATAGCATTTACTGTATTTGAATGACCAGACCAAGTCCTAACCAAAGCACCACTTGTTGAATTCCAAAGCTTTACTGTATTATCACTTGATGAAGAGGCTATATATGTTCCATCAGGAGAAAACTTAACATCTGTAACAGACCCTGTGTGACCATGCAAAGTAAATAAACAATTTCCATTTGAGCTATCCCAAACTTTTACAGTATTATCACTTGATGCTGTTGCAATTTTTGAATAATCTACAGAACAAGTTACAGTAGCAATTTTGTCTGTATGTCCAGGCAGAGAGTAACCTTCATAAGTAGTAAAAGGTGTTGTTATTGCACCGAGCCTAGCAACAAAAATAAACATACTTACAGCCAATAAAATCTTATTCAACTTATACATTACAAATCCTTTCTCCTTTTAAACTATAACTTTAGAACACGCACCCGTACTTGAATTCCAAACTGTTACAATTCCATCTGCTGTTTCTACAACAATTTCACTGTCGTCAGCATTCCAATCAATTGAATCTATTTTATCTGTAAATCCTTGTATTTTAATTAGACTTTTACCTGTTAATACACTCCAGATTCTTACTGTTTTATCGTCAGCTCCTGTTGCCAATTTTTGTGCATTGGTTGACATTGCAGAGGCTGTAATGACATCTGTATGACCTCGCATGGTTTTTAAGCAATATGAACTTGAAGCTGGATACCAAACCTTACATGAAAGATCATCCGAAACTGTAACCGGGTAACCACGATAATCCCAATAAACATTTGTAACCGCATCTTTATGCCCAGAGAGAGTAGTTGTAAATATTGGCGAAGTTACATCAGAGACATCCCAAATTGTTGCAATGTCGTCTTGCCCCCCAACCAATAGAGCGTCATCTGTAGAGCTTAAGGTTCCCGATGCCCATGAGACAGAATTTATCCAATCTGTATGTGCTTTAAATGATGTTTGCAATGCGGCACTTGAGTTCCAAATTGCCACCCTGCCATTTGCCGTTCCTTGCCCAATGTAAGTATTTGTTGGATCAACACAAATTGCTGAAACATATGGAACCGTGTCACTGTTTAAACCTCCTGTTAATGTTCCTGCTGAAGAATCCCACAATTTTGCTTTTCCATCTGCATCAACCGTTATAGAGGCTCCAGTTCCAAGCCATTCTGAATTTATAACCTTTTGTGAATGCTGACCAGACAAGGCTACACTTGTTGCTGCTGCAGTATAGTCCCATACTTTTACAAAACAATCATTATTAGAAACATTATAATAATCCCCTCCAACTGCCAACTTATCTCCTGACGGGGACCAATTTATCGACTCAATAAGACCAGAAATAGATCCAACCACAAACTTACTTTCACCACCAACTCCAAAGTTTGTGTCTAAGCTTCCATCTGAGTTATATACCCTTACAAAACAATTAGTATAAGAAACATTATAATAATACCCTCCAACTGCCAACTTATCTCCTGACGGGGACCAATTTATCGATTGAAGATAATCATACTCAGTTCCAACCGCAAACTTAATTTCACCACCAACTCCAAAGCTTGTGTCTAAGCTTCCATCTGAGTTATATACCCTTACAAAACAATCTTTATTAGAACCATTATAATAATACCCCCCAACTGCCAACTTATCTCCTGACGGGGACCAATTTATCGATTTAAGATAATCACCACTAGTTCCAACCACAAACTTACTTTCACCACCAACTCCAAAGTTTGTGTCTAAGCTTCCATCTGAGTTATATACCCTTACAAAACAATCATAATCAGAACCATTATAATAATACCCCCCAACTGCCAACTTATCTCCTGACGGGGACCAATTTATCGATTGAAGATAATCATACTCAGTTCCAACCGCAAACTTAATTTCACCACCAACTCCAAAGCTTGTGTCTAAGCTTCCATCTGAGTTATATACCCTTACAAAACAATTAGTATAAGAACCATTATAATAATACCCTCCAACTGCCAACTTATCTCCTGACGGGGACCAATTTATCGATTGAAGATAATCAGAACTAGATCCAACCGCAAACTTAGTTTCACCATCCACGCCAAAGTTTGTGTCATATGAAAAGCTCTCATCAGCCTCTGTTAACAACTGATTTCTGCCAGCTTTTGCATCTGTTCCGTATAAGTATGAAAGACCATCTGACTTCCATGTAACTGTTTCTATATACCCAGAAGATGATTGGCTTGAACTTGAATATACTCCTGTTGAGGAATTCCATACTGTTACCCGTGTTCCATCTGTACAGGTTAAAATGTAACTTCCATCTGGGCTAAACTGCGCCGCTCCTTTAAATCCAGCATGTGCAGCAAGAACATATAAACATGAACCTGTTGATCCTTTCCAAAGTCTGCCAGAATTGTCATTTGAACCTGTTACAACCTTTGTTCCACAAACTGCAACTGAATTTACAGAACTAGTATGTCCAACCAATTTACCCGTACATTTGTATGTACTCGCACTCCATTTTCTTCCTGTATTGTCACTTGATACTGTATAAATTAAACTATCATCTGAAGACCAAGCAACATCATTAACAGAGGCTTTATGGCCAGACAAAGTTGCTGAAAGTGTTGCTGTTGTTAAAGCTAACGTCCATAATTTTGCTGTTTTGTCCGATGACCCTGACAAAAACTTTGCGCTGTCAGAACTCCATTCAATTGAATTTATTCTACCAGCATGACTTGATGCCAAGCTATATGATGCACCTGTTGAAACCGTCCATATTCTAACATTTCTATCTGATGATCCACTTGCCAGATATGTTCCACTTGGACTAAATTTTACAACGCTAATAAAGTTTGTGTGATCTGTTAATGAACTTGCGGCTGTTTCTGTTTCTGAAATTACTTCCACATTCCACAGCTTTACTGTTTTGTCATTTGATCCTGTTGCAATATAATTTCCCGACCAATCAACACATGTAACTGCATTTGAGTGACCTGAAAGAGTTGATGCTGCTGTATCTGAACTTATGCTCCATATTTTTCCAGAATTATCACTCGAAACACTTGCAACATATGTACTTGCCGAATTCCATGCAACTGCATTTACAGCATTTGTATGACCAGACCATGTCCGCATCAAAGCACCTGTTGAAGCATTCCACAAGCGAGCTGTTTTATCTCTAGAGGCTGTTGCTAAATATGTTCCATCTGGA
>Ga0257119_1000777_pt1 | contig 26556 bp, 18 predicted proteins | sample SI112_200mmetaG_FD_190179 | JGI IMG/M metagenome (GOLD analysis project Ga0257119, IMG submission 190179) | Marine microbial communities from Saanich Inlet, British Columbia, Canada - SI112_200m | ecosystem: Environmental > Aquatic > Marine > Inlet | place: Canada: British Columbia | collected... | reverse complement strand
GCTGACGAAGCATCATGTTCAGATCAACCTCTAGGTTCGCACCCTGTCCAGTATAGCTGTCATATCTAAGTCGCCACTTGCCACCGGCGTGTTCATCTGGAATCCGTCTCACGGTATAATCTTCACGGGAAAACACTGCTTGCATGGCTTGCTCGATCTTTGGACGCTCAGCCAACATTTCTTCTCGATCCAGGGCTCCGATGTAATTGATATCAATGTCAACCGATAACCTGGGTAGGTCGAGGGCAAATACATTAAGCGCAGTTCCACCTTTGAGGACCCACTTCCCTTTGAGGAAGGGATGGGTATTCAATGCATTCAATAAATGTAAAAGGTGAACTACCTTCTCCAGAACATCCGGCCTATGACCTGACAATTCAGATATGGACCTTATTTCCTCAGCAGAGAATCTCATGACAACTCATCCCAGGATCTATCGAGAATCTTAGTCGGGACCATAAGGTTCCAATCCTTCACGAGCTTGCATTCCTTTCGATTCAGCCGATCCATGTAGTGTGGTTGTCGGGGTGCCAGGCGGAGCAAGGGAGCGATCCAGGAATTGTCTAACAACAGGGCGTCCTTGTGCTGATCAAGGAAGAAACCTACTCTAGCAGCCGTCGTGGCATTCTTCAATACTTTTACATATTTGATTACCTGCTCTGTATCGAAGTATTCTATCGAACCCAAGGATCGCCATATCTCTTCCCAGCTTCCGCTCAAATCGGGGCGATGCAGTACATCCACCAGCGTCCGCTCAAAGCTTGTCACCCTGACTTCCATGTTTGAACGTAAAACCGTTTTGACTCCTGCGAGATTCTTTCTGAATGCTAGTTGCTCCGATAAACGTATATACTCATGGGATTGATATTTTAACGGGGCTGACCTCTTGGCTGAGGTGTATGTCAGCCGTTTGAAGGTAGAGTAAGCTTTGCCGTGGAATTCTAAGGCTGTGTGGAGCGCCAACACACTGTCTGGTTTCAATTTTGACGCCACGAGAAAAGGATCCACCTGAAATGATTCAGGGGATGACCCTGCTGGTACAGTCGCATAGAGTCCTCGTCTTATTTGGAGTATTCGGCCCTTATCCTGGTGATATGCGAGCAGATTCCATCGTGTATTCTGTTTTTCACTACCCTTGCTCGCCAGGTAATCTTTCCACTCATCTATGGTAAAAACGGGATTCCTTGTCAGAAACTCTTCTATCTTCATAATCAACTCCATGTGACGATATTGCATCATACTACTAATTCTATTAGTGGTAACTAGTGTTACTGTCATATTATGGGTGCAATATATGACAATAATACAAGATACAACTAATTATATTGGCTGTATATCGATAAATTGTCATATTAATCAAGTCTGTGAAAATGTAATTTCACAGCCATGGGTTTACAGAGCCAGGGTTCTTATTAACCAACGTTTTTGAGACAGATTCAGAACTCCCTATGAACCCCCGAAAACCCGATAAACAGAGTTACAAATCCCGTCTCACAATCAAAGTATTATTATTGATTGACTTAAACGTATTTGAGGTTGTAAATATCCGCCTTGGGGACATTGGCCCAAGATTTATAAAAAGTCCATTATCCTATCTTATAAATAGTTATATTACCCGAAATTAAAGTATGGTAAGACATTTTTGACTGCCAAAAAGGGGATCACATGAAGATAAGTATATCGATAAATATTCTAGTCCTAGCGATTATTATGATGGTGGGTTGTGTACCACCACAAGAAAATCATTCAACTCTTCCTGGGAGACCCCTAAACGCGTATAAATATGTAGTGGTTTTAGCACCCTCCTACGAAGGAAGTTCAGTTGATCAATACGGTGTAGCTTCCAAATTATCGCAAATGTTCCAGCAAGAAGGCATGGTAGTGCTTTCTCAAGACGCAGGGTTGGCGTTGGACGAAAAAGAGAAACCGAAGTTAGTTATTTGTGGAATTACACACAATCATACCCCGGACAGCTTTGGAGGTAGTTATGCCACGGTGAAAATTACACTCATGAATACTTATGGTGAGACTGTGTATGCAGGCACGGGTCGTTACCAGGGATTATCTATCATTGACGATTTGGCTGGGGCGTCAAGAGAAGCGTTTAAAGGGTTTTCTGCCAAATATGTAGGATATAACCCAGCACTAGCGCTCTCACCAGCAGATGTCTTTGGAGATGTAGAGGTTATCAATAAATCTGAGATTGAATTGAAAAGCTATTTAGATAGTAACCAAAGTACATTGGATCCAATTGAAGGTATTTGGGAGGGACTTGAGGACAATAAATACCGCATAGGTATATTCAAAAATGCTGGTGAGGGAAACAGAGATTATGCCGCATATATATTAGAATCGACAAATTCATATTGGCAACCATATCAGGTAAAAATGGAGATAAGACACACTGCTTATCCAAAGATTTATAGTATCAACTATTACATGGCGAATCATTCAAAACAATCGACAACCGCAACAATAGATGATATAGGATTCTTGAAGTTTTCCTTAAAGGACAGCAAGGGAGAACGTTTTGATTCAAATTTCATCAAACATTATCCTAAAATGACAACGGACGGAAGAATGAACATCTCAGGGACGGAGACTCCACATTCAAAGTCTAGTGGTAGTGGCTTTTTAATAGCAAATGTAGGACTTGTTGTTACAAATCATCATGTTATTGCCAACGCATCATCAATAGAGGTTACTTTTCCCTCATTTGAGCAGAGTTTTCAAGCAACTATTGCCCTCAAGGATGTGTCAAATGACCTAGTAATATTGCGTATCACTGATCCAGATTATCTGAAATTCTCAACAAGTCTACCAAAGATTCCATTTGGAATTAATAGCAAATCTCCTATCCGGTTGGGAGAGAGTGTATTTACACTGGGATATCCGTTGAGCAATATTCTTGGTGATCAGCCTCGACTTTCAACCGGAAGCATAAACTCGCTCTATGGGATCCAAGATGATCCACGACTTTACCAGATTAGCAATCCATTACAACCCGGGAATAGTGGGGGAGGTCTTTTTAGCGAAAATGGGGATCTGATTGGCATAGTTGTGTCTTCGCTTAATGCCAAATATTTCTACGAAGAACTATCAGTGATACCCCAGAACGTGAACTTTGCTGTGAAGAAGAATTACTTAACTAATTTGATTTCCATGATGCCAGAGGGGGATGACATACTGAACAGTAATAGTTCTATTGGGGCAGATATACTGCCTGATAAAATTGAAAAACTTACACCTTTTATAGTTGCAGTAAAATCTTATTGATCGTACTGGGCTGAGAACATACTACTTCTGGACAAAGGCGGAATGACTAGTTATAAAAGTGATTTGGTAGGGATATAACGTCATCATGAATGTATTTGGTGATAACAAGATTTTCACATGATTCGTATTAGATTTCATTATGCTCGATAGGACAATCTCAAATCCATTTCTCTAGCGGTGTTAGTTATAAGTCCATCCCTGATATGAATTGGTGAGGTAACGTAAACTGGCCAAGATTAACATATGGTCAGTATCATACCAATGATGCGCCAGAATGTAAAAGTTTATTTGAATTATCGAATCTCCAAACGACAGAACTGATAGTCTCAAAAACGATAAATAAAGTTATTAATGACACTTTGATTACGAGACGGGTTGTGAGACACTGTTTACTGGATTTGCAAAGGGTTGAAGGTGTTCAGGGTTATAGTCTCATAAACCAGGGTTATTGAGACTGCATGGATTCCCCAATAGGGGAGTCTAAAATCTTGCTGGCATGTAGTAAAAATAGGGTAATGATACATTTTCCATTGGCTAGTTTCCAGCCCCCCGGTCCTTCGAAAGTGAATAACATGTCGTCAGTAACGACATGTATAAGCCATGCAAGTCACCGTCCATATTAATGCTACCCAGATTATTAATAATATCATATTTGCATTATTAAGTTTGCATAATATCGAGTCACACCCTATAATACGCAGAGATAATAACGATCTATATGAACTTGCCAGACTATATAAAGCACTTAAATAACCAAGGGATATGGTCATTTAAGTATGATGAAGCACTTAGGAATGTGGATCGTGACCTGCCTTATGCCATTCAACGTATGCGGAAGGCTGGTAGGATTATTGATCCTGCTCGTGGGTTCTACACTATTATCCCAGAGGAGATTAGTCTCACTGACAGGATGCCGGCTGATCGCTTCGTCGATGACCTGATGAATTTCCATGGCAGTCCCTATTACGTTGGTTTGCTTACTGCTGCTGCTTATTACGGATCAAGCCATCAAAGCCCGCAAGTATTCCAGGTTATGACTGATCCCCATAGAAAAGCAATCAATGTTCGCGGTGGGAGAGTTAAGTTCTTTAGTAAGAAGGATATACAAGATACCCCGATTCGACAGAGAAACACGCCTACCGGGACTATGAACATTTCTACACCGGAAGCAACATTGTTTGACTTGATTAAGTACAGTAGACTGATCGGCGGAATGGATCATGTAGCAAATGTGATTTCTGAAATGATGGAGCATATTAAGGTAAGTGGATTAAAAGAAGCTGCCGTGATGTTTCCCTTGCCAGTACTTCAGAGAGCAGGGCATGTCTTTGAAGTTATTGAGTATCAGTCTGGAGTGAATATGTTACAAAAACTCATAGCCAATGAGAAGTTGGTATTTACACCGCTAGAGGCATCTGGGCCTTCTATTCGAACCCCAAAGGATGAGAAGTGGAAAGTTATTGTGAACACAGAGATTGAGATAGAATATTGATTTCCCGAGCCCATATACTTGCCTGGCACAAGGTCGCCCCGTGGCAATTCGATTACCAGATAGAACAAGATCTAATTCTGTCACGGATATTGGTTGAGATATATAACGATGAATTCCTTAGAGATCAGCTATTGTTCAGGGGAGGCACAGCCCTTACCAAACTATTCTTTGAAAAGCCATTCCGGTATTCTGAAGATCTTGATTTTGTCCAAACGGTTGCTGGTCCAATCAAACCTATAGTACAAAGATTGCAAAAGCTAATTGATCCATGGATGGGACGAAGTACAACCAGAACTAGAGCAAATGGGTTCAGAATCTATTATCGGTTTCAATCTGAATCTGATTCCGACATGATTAAGAAGATCAAGATTGAAATCAATACAAGGGAGCATTTTACCGTATTTGGGATCAAGAAGATGGACTTTGCTGTGGATTCACCATGGTATACTGCTGACACCCAGATAAGCACCTATTCAATTGATGAACTTGCGGGGACAAAACTTAGAGCACTCTATCAACGGAAGAAGGGGCGTGACCTATTTGATATTTACCGGCTATTGGCGGATAAATTGATAGATCCCCAGAAGACTGTCGAGGCATTCCAAGCGTATCTTAAAAAGCAGGATCTTCATGTCAAACGTGATCAATACTTAGAGAACATCAAGTTAAAGTTGCTGGAACCAGTTTTCCGAACCGATGTTGAATCGCTACTGGTATCCGGGGTAAAATTTGATCCGGATGTAGCCTTTGAACAAGTCGAAACACTAATCAGATTGTTGCAAGAATAGCGTGAGTTGGCAACATAAAGCGGGGTGACGATCTATGGATGAAAGGGTAATAACCGAACTCAATATGGAATTATCTGAGGAAGAGTTCAATGAGCTTGATGAGTTCCTTTTATCGGATGAAGCCTCTGACGAATGCATGGACATTTCGACCCTGGATGGTTTTTTGACTGCTTTGGTTATTGGTCCAAATACGGTAATGCCGAGTCAGTGGCAACCCGTGGTATGGGGATTAGAATCGGGTCAGGAAATGGTCTGGGAATCAACAGATCGCGCCTTGAAGATATTGGGGCTTCTCCATCGATTATTCAATTCAATTGTATATGATTTTCAAACCAATCCTGAAACATTTGAGCCGGTATTCTATGAATCAACGGGTAAGGGCAAGTCAGTTACTATCTATGATGAGTGGTGTGTGGGCTTTATGCGAGGTGTCGATCTATCCTATGAAGAATGGTTGCCATTGATTAAATCCGATGAGCATAAGAAGCTCTTCGCACCTTTGACTCTATTTGGAACTGAGGAGGGATGGAAGCTATTGGAAGAGCAGAGCGAGGAAGCAAAGGTGCCGCACGAAGATTGGGCAGAAATGATCCGTTTCTCTGTAATAGCAATCCATGAATATTGGTTGCCCTTTAGAAAAGCCCATCATTCTGTAAAACTACAAGCGGTAAGCAATCAAGTTGGCCGGAATGATCCCTGCTCGTGTGGCTCAGGTAAGAAGTTCAAGAAATGTTGTATGAATTAAATCTGGGGAAAACTGTCTCAAAAGGGTGTCTCAATACTCAGACACTTTTTAGGAGTCTCATAAACGATGGTTTTTTAGACAAAGAAATTCCTTATAGGCACTATAAAATCTATCTTGTATAGAGCAAAGTATCACTTCTAATAATATGCAAATTATCAGTTTGTATATATTGATGTCAATTCAATGGTATTTAACCTAGATTGTTTAATGCATTTCAACAAAATCGCGGGGGCACTTCTATGGTATCTGAATCAAATAAACAGCGAATAAAAGCCGTATTCACATCTAAGACAGATGAAGAATTGATTGAAATCGCACATCTATTGCCTGACGACTACACTCCTGAAGGTGTACAAATTGCTAAAGAGATTTTAATCGGTAGGGGCGTTACAGAAGATAGTGCGAAATTTCAGCAAGCAGTTCCCGAAATTGGTGCAAACCTTACAGTTAAGGCGACAAAACCTAAGTTCAAAACTTTATTAAATTTCAAATCCGTAGTTTGGACAATAAGGCTAGCGATTATCTATTCAATATTCAAGGACACAGGCGCGGAAGATTCTGATTCAGGTACATTCATTTTAGGAGCTGTTGTGGCTCTTGCTTTGACTGGCATTGTTGAGTTCATCTATCGAAGACGTGAAGACAAAGTAAAAGAGGAACTAGGAAGCAGAATAAAAGCTATCAATACTAACGTCAATGCTGTTTTGGATGAAGAAATAGATCTGTTAAAAACATTGTCCCGTACCAATAATATCGAAGATACGGTTTGTGAGGAAATCTTGAATCAATGCTTTACTTACGACACAAGCTCCCAAATCGATTCAATTGAGAATGCTACTGATAAAGATATTTCACCAAATGACAGGAAAGTATTAGACACAGTTCTTGGCTGCATGAGTATAGGTGCCGCAATCAAATATTTGGAAAAAAGGTATGGTGGTAGGGCAATAAATACAGTCAACAAAATCCAAGAGAAGGTCATATCAGCTATTATCTCGAATGAAACGGCTGTTGAGGACTCAGTGGACAGGGGTGAGGTAAGTAAGCTTTACATAGAGCTTATTTCAGACTATCCAAATTTAATGGACGATGAATCAGAAAAATATGAAAAGACTCATGGAACGACTATTCTGGATGGTATTGATGGAACAATGAGTGAGTTTGTAGACGATTTAGCTAGGGAAATTGTTTCACCATTCCGTCACGAGCTTGAATCATTCACGGCGAATAAAATGACCTCGCTTATTTTTCTCATCAGCTACAATGATGCAGTCAGAAAGACTAGGAGCATAATAAAGGTAGCGGAAGAAAAGTATAATTTTAATCCCACTATGAGCTAAGCGTATGGTCGTGAAGCGAGAATACTCAATAAACAAAAGCAATCAGCAAGTCATTGCCAGATTCATGCTGGAATAAAGCTCTGCGATCCGAATTGGAACAGAAGTGGGAATGAATTTAATAAATATGTTGAACACCTAATTACCACAATTACAATCAATTAGGTAACTGTCCAAAGCTAATATATCGAAATTCGTCTCAAAAAGGATGTCTCAATTCAAGAGGGAAATTTAAGCGTCTCAAAAACATAGGTTATTGAGACTCGGCCTTGTGTCCAAAAGCAGAATAGACTACAATTAAAATGACAACCAAATTGCTAAAAAGAATTAAAGAATCTCTAAGTGAGATTGACCTTAAACTATTTTGGACTTTAGTTCTCATCAGTATTCTTCCAGCTATATACAAAACAGTAAGAATCCATTTTATTGGACAGTTGCCGGATGACTGGGGTTTTAATATTGCCTCACAATTAGCGTGGATTAACGTCATCCAGGAAGTTGTTCATGAGGCTCTCATTCTGCCGATGTTCTACTTTATTGGGAAGTCTTTAGATTCGAGTTGCGCACGGAGAAATAAAGTTAAAACAGGTCTAATTCTTACTACATCAGTGTATGGATTATTCGCTATTACTATAGCAGTATTTATCAGACCAATGCTGATTTTTATGGCCCAGAAGAGTATTCTGCTTGATGCCAGTGTTGCATACATTCGCCTAGAATTGTTAAGTCTAGTGCTATTAACATCAGCGAAATTCCTGACACTTGTCTTGATATCTCTGCGGAAACGATTTTACCTAGTGCTTATTTTGGTGGTCCAGATGATTCTCTCAATAATTCTGGATACAGTATTGGTGAGCAACATGACATTTTCTGCGCAGCTTGGGGTGAATGGGATTGCAATTACAAATATCGGAGTGGGAACGATCCAGCTCGTAATTTTGAGTTATATCTTATTTCAAAGGGGAGGGGAACTCTCAGGCTCTTGGAAGCATCTCGACTTTGACTGGCTAAAAGAGTGGCTGAAGGTAGGGGGGATATCTGGACTCGAATCTTTTGTCAGGAATTCAGTGTTCATTCTAATGATATTGAGGATGGTAAATCTCATCGAAGAGCAGGGGACCTTTTGGGTAACCAATAGTTTCATCTGGGGGTGGCTATTATTGCCGATATTTTCACTTGGCGAGCTAATCAAACGTGATAGTGCTAGCGAATCAAATTACAATAATCGAATTTTGGGATACTTTGTCATAACTGGACTTATTGTTCTCTTTTGGTTTATCTCGATTCCTCTCTGGAGTAGCTTTATTCAAAATATTATGGGCATCAAGAACCATCAAGCAGTGTTCAATTTGAGTCTGCTCTCCATAGCATTTTACGTAGTATTTGCGTTCAACAATATTATAGATAGCATATTCTACGGAAGAGGTAGGACAGACTTGATGCTCTATCAATCCCTTTTCGTGAACATAATATTCTACGGAATTGTTTTTGCGTTCTACTATACTGGAAACTTTATACCAACCTTACGCAGCATCGTGATCATATTTGGATTGGGAATGTTAGTCGATTCGTTGGTAACTTTTATCATGTACTATTTCTTTAGAAAGAAACTTTCGTTGCATTGATATTGTGATTCGATTTTACATTCTGATCAAGGAATCTCATCCAAGCTATTAATGTATACTTACCATTAAATCATCTGAAAAAAAACAGATATAAATTTCAATTAAATTGAGGTCCACAATTGACGCCTGAGCATCTGCTTGGGCGTTTTCATATCTAATAAAATAACAGAAAGGAGCCCAATATGAATATTGGCTACGCACGCGTATCTACACAGGATCAAAATCTTGATCTGCAAAACGATGCTCTCAAAGCTGCCGGTTGTGAAAATATCTATACTGACAAGATGAGCGGCGCGAAAACAGAGAGACCCGGATTGGAGAAGATCATGTCCTTCATCCGTAAAGGTGACACCCTCGTCGTCTGGAAACTGGACAGGCTGGGCAGATCGCTTAAACACCTAATCCAGGTAATGAATCAACTTGAAGAAAGAGGTATCTACTTTAAAAGTGTTCAGGAAAGCCTAGATACTTCAACACCAGGAGGGAAACTCATCTTCCATGTATTCGGTGCTCTAGCGGAATTCGAACGCGATATCATCCGTGAGAGAACCATGGCAGGATTAGCCGCAGCTCGAGCAAGAGGAAGGAAGGGTGGACGCCCCAGGAAACTATCAAAGAAGCAGGTAGAGATGGCTAAAAAACTTATCAGTGATCCTACAATTCCCATTGCTGATATATGTAAAACCCTCGGGATATCGAAAGCGACACTGTACCGGTATCTTAAGAAAGGGAAACTCTAATAGGGGGGTGGAAAATCGTTTTTGGTATGCAGTGGCTCTAGGTAAAATGGACAAAACAGTTTGGCTGGTTTCGTGGGGGCGGGTCTTTATATGGAAAAATCTTGCAAAACATAGAGTGTGTAGTACATTATACACATGAAAGCATTTGGAGATCACATTCGTCAAGCCCGTGAGGCACTTCGAACAGGGGATAAATCATTCTCGCTACGCCAGGTAGCAACTCGAGTTAACGTTGAACCGGCCTATCTGTCCAAAATTGAGCGAAACGTTTTCCCGCCACCTTCAGAAGAAGTCATTCTCAAACTGGCCAATGAGCTGGGTTTGGACGGAGATGTCCTCCTGGCCATGGCAGGGAAGTTATCCAGTGAGCTGCAGCAGGTCATTTTGGAAAGACCCAAACTATTTGCCGATCTACTGCGAGAGATGAAATCAGCCCCGGATCATGCCATTCTGCGTGTCGTCAGAGAGGTCAAGGATGGGAAATGGTAGTAACAAGAAGGAGTGTGAGCAATGCTTGAACTAAAACAGGATAAATTAGTGTTTCGTTTCCCCGAACTTCACAAAGATGCAGTTTGCAGCATAGATTTCCAGCGCACTCTACGCATCCCAGATGATAACAGAGAGTATCCACTTCCTCCTGGCTTGGGTCGCTTTCCCATTGAACACACTGAAGATCATCCTTCAAACCTTCCATCCAAATGGGCAGAGCACGGTGGTGTTATGCTTCCCATGTATCAATCAGAGGCTCTTTGGATGAACTTTTCTGGAGGGTATCCGTGCGCAATCAAGATTGCCACCGGCAAAATCAACGCAGTCACTGGAAAGCAATGGACCAATGACCTTGGAAAGAAACCTCAGGATTATCTGGTGGTTCCTAATCAACCCTGGCTGGATGGATATTGTGTCCAAAATGGCCTGATCCGACAATTTGTCGCCATGCCGCTGGGTGATGGCTACACAGCCGAAGAGCAACTGACAGGAAAAGCAGAGCATGGAGGCTTGCAGATTGTCGTCTATCCGATGAAGCGTGTCCATTATGAGGCGATGATGAAAGGGCAATCCCACAGAAATCATGAAGATCTCTGTTTCTCCGTTCATGAGATGAGTGCACCAAGTGAAATGGGCTTAGCGCCAGGCGGGCTCATGCGCCAGGAGATCTACGAGGATGAATATGGTTTTGATGCCTGGGATCTTGATGCATCAAGCAGATGCTTCGTTCATATTCTTAACAGTGATCAGTGGAATAACGTTACTGGTAAACCTATTCTCGGTGTTCCGCCCTCAGCAGTTGACTATACGGCGGTAGGTTTGCCCTGGTTTGAATATTATGATGACAAATTGAAGCCTCTCCAGGGTTCAACCAAACTTGCTGGACTTGATAGTGTTGCAGCTAAGACGTTAAAACTGGGGGAAAAACCCATGAAAAATAACGAGACTGTGACTCCCACGAAGATCAACTCCATTGGTCCAAACACAGCAAAGGTGATTGATGGAAAATGGTGATTGGATAAAATGGGTGATATTATCGAAAACCAGTTGAAAAATTAGAATCAAGAAGTATACTTGAGCGTCGTCATTTAACTCAACTTGCCGCGACGTAAAATAAAGTGCTAAACCGGGAGCTGATGACATCTCCGGGTGTCATTTTTAGTTTCTGGAAGGAATTGAAAACAGAAACAGTGGCGATTTGCGAGGATTGCAACCACTTTAAACATGTGCTAAACCCTTAAGGTATACCCTGCCCTAAGACATGTTTACTCCGTGGATCCCCACAAAATGAGAGGAAATTCACATGTCTTGTAATCAAAAAATTAGCGAAACAATTGACGGTATACTCGTCACAGGAATCATCACCTTTAGGAGTGAGTCAGATATTTCAGTAAGAATCATGAGCCCATTTATTGGTCTCACTGGTCAGCAGCATATTCCTTACTTTTCAAGACCATTCAATTCGTATTTGACAGTCTACGGCGATACTGTGGCAGTTCATTTATTAAAGCAGCTGTCAGATCTCGGCTCTTACATTGACAAAAATAAAGCATTCCTGAAACTTCAACTATCACTGCATTTTTATGGTTGTGAATATTCCAATGAGGATTGCCAAAAGAGATTCTTTGATAGCTCCTTCCCCTTTTTAGTGCCCTATTCCCTAAAGGGCCAAGTGATGGGGCTTTTGACATGAAAAGTAAAGGTGATTACTACTCCGATGTTTGGCAGAAAAACGAAGTGAAGGGTACAAAAATTCCACCGCGTGCTGAGTTGGTGTGCGTTCATCAAATTGTCGTGCAGGCCTTACTCGATGTGAACGAATATCTATACCTACATCAGACTACAATAAGAAACGAGCTGTGGTGTATCTCCGAATCGGAAACCCTGAGCAATGCATTAATAAATGAGAATACACTCAGAAGAGAACATACGGCTGTGCTACTTCTATCAGAACCATATTCGCAAGATAAGGTTGCGTGCAGCTTGAGGATGCTAAACGAACTACTAAGAGCGCGAATGGGGTTTGTGTATCCCCAGGATCAAATTCTGCCCGGTTTGGTAACAGAGGATGACTATCGCCAGCTTGTTCATGATATTAGACATGAGATAGACCACAATAGAGAGCAAGCTGTACAACTAAAAAGTCTGATAATATCAGAGGCGACAAGGTTGGGACTTAATCCTGAACCCCCTTTATTAAATCAACAGATTTGGTCTGCCAAGTGTCCTGGTACCAGCCATAAACTCTACATCAATGCCAACAGGAATGAGTTTGGTTGTGGCTACTGTCAAATCAAGGGCAATCACCAAAAGCTAGCTGATCTAGTAAAGAGGAGAGGAGAGTGAATTATGCCTCATATGACGTGGAAGCATATTTGTCCTGAATCTGGTAATAAACTGATTTTGCTTGGTGAAGAGAACTGTCCTTCATGTGGGACAAAAGGAAAGTATGATGGATTAGGGCTTACAGGTATTGAAGCAATGGGCGACTTTCAGCGTCTGACAGGTTTACCTGCCATAGGACCGCACAAACCCCAAATGCCAAATTTCTCTGAGCGATGTCCCGCCTGTAATGGTAGAAGTATTGTTGATATCAAACAGTGGTGCAGGTGGGTTAGTTGTCGCAGTTGCAACGGAACAGGATCTATTGTTACTGTTAGTGAAGAACAATTCATCGAGATTCAGAAAGCAGCGTGGAAGATTTTTGATGATTGGCGTTTGGGGAAAGCAGATAAGTCAAAAAGAGATGAGATAGCTGAAAGTCAAAATGCCAGGGTTTATAAGAAGATCTACAAACGGGATCATTATGCCCCCAAGAGATCAAAGCGAACAATTAGGTATTTTGCTAAGATGAATAGGCTTATGTCTGAATCGATAGACCCAGATCTTCCTACTGATGTTGTCTCCCCAATAATGGCGACTTTCACTCAACAGCAACACAAACAAGAAACATGGACTGATCTTGCAAAGTACTTTATAGCATATATGTTTATTGCAAAAGGAATATATTTTCTGTTCACATTTCGGAATTGAATCGACGGCCAATTATTAGAGTTTAATAATTATCCATAATCAGTCTCTCTTCGGAATACCATACCCTCAAGTATTTCAATAAGGCAGAAGAATTTGATCTCGTCCCCTGAGCTTGCAGCGGAGAATAAATGCCAGGTGAGCAGGTTGAGGAATAGCGGTCCTCCCAGAAAACTGCCGAAGAAATAAACATGGCTTTAAAACTTATTAGTGATCCTACAATCCCGCGTCCTGATATTTGTAAAACCCTGGGAGTATCGTAGGCGAAGTCGTACAGATATCTCAATTCTGTGAGAAGTCCTTCTAGGGATAGAATTCATTGTGGGGATATTGAAATATGCCTTGATCACAGTTTCGAGGCAGACACTTCTGTATCACAACTTGTTTGACTGGCATTAGCATCTAAATTCACAGCATTAATAAACTGATCTGTGGGGGATCTTGTGAATACAGCAACAATTGCTTTTAATTGTACTTTGGACCAATAAGCCATATGCCAAATCAGTCTGCATCAGGAAAAGTAAACTCAGCAGGTATTAAGAAACTCCTCAACGATTTACGCAACAAACATTTAGATCTTACCGGTCGAAATAGACTTCTCAACTATCGCCACACCGCAAAATCAAGTCTTCGAATTGTCGATGAAGCACCGAATCAGCTTTGGAAGAAGCTACTTGACAATGGAGAGCTTCGTTTCGAACCAGTCCCTGAGCCTACCAAGAAGGAGCTTATTAATAATGGCTACCTTGAAATTGAAGAATGGTCTGGAACAACTAAGCAGCTAAAGGAAGATCCAGATGCAAAAGAGTGGGCAGCACATCGAGGAATTGAGACATCCTGGGATGTTCCTAGAAATGGCATAGAGGAAGATCTAGAATCAAAGCACACAGATAACAAAATCCAAACCATTCATTTTCCACAGGATTTGGACGCAATTCTGCGATCGATTCTCCAAAAGGCGAATTCATCAATACAGGAAACGGGTGCGAATATTCTGTACCTTGCTTTGGGTTTCCTGCAATGGAGTGAGAGTGCAGATAGTGATAGAACCCATCTCTCACCACTGTATATGCTGCCAGTCACCCTCAAGCGGGGCAGACTTGTTAAGAAAGAAGGATCTTTCCGATATTCAATATCCTACTCCGGCGAGGATATAATTCCGAATCTGTCACTTCGCGAGAAGTTGCGACACGATTTTGGGTTAGCACTTCCAAGTCTTGATGAAGAAACAGAGCCAGAGGACTACCTCAATAAAGTCCAACAAGTACTACTTAAAAATAAGCCAACTTGGGAAGTTAAAAGGTTTCTGACACTCGGCTTATTCAATTTTAGTAAGTTGCTTATGTATCTCGACCTTGATCCCGACCAATGGGATGATCATAGCCCAATCCATAAGCATCCCATTGTAAAACAACTTCTTGGGGGGAATACTGGTGAAGAGGGGATTGGTATCGATCCGCCAGAAGATCACAATATTGATAATATCAAACACCTGCTAAGAAACTATCCGATTGTTTTTGATGCAGATAGCTCGCAACATAGCACTATAGTTGATGGTTTGAAGGGCAAGAATCTTGTAATAGAAGGTCCTCCTGGGACAGGCAAATCACAAACAATAGCAAACTTGATTGCAGCCTTTCTGTCAAAGGGTCAAAAAGTCCTATTTGTTGCTGAGAAACTAGCCGCTCTCGAAGTAGTTAAGCACCGATTAGATAAGGCAAATCTGGGTTACTTTTGCTTGGATTTACACAGTCATAAAACCCATAAAGTCAAAGTCTTAAAGGATTTAGAAGAGCGGATTAAGAAACGTGCCAAATTTGTCTCACCCGAAAGTCTCCGAGATGAATATGCACGGCATGAACTAATCCAGCGCAAGCTCAATAGCTATACGAATACTATCAATGGCGTATGGAAAAACACAGGACTCTCCATTCATGAAATACTATCTGGCGCTACACGCTATAGATCTGAATTTGTTCAAAATCCTGTAGAATTCAAAGTCGAAGGTCTTGATGGAAATTCATTTACATCAGCGTTTAGACGAGAAATGGAAGATTTCCAGGATCGTCTCATTCACCACTATAAGGATATAATTGATCAATTAGAATCAGGTGAGCAGATTTCGACTCATCCCTGGTATGGTGTTGAGACGTTAACACTTCAAATGTTTGATGCCGAACGAGTTTGTGAGAGCATCTCGAGCTGGAATAAAAAGTTAGCGATTCTCCTGGAATATAGGGGAACTCTCTCGGAAACATTAAGGACCTCCATTTCCAATATCCCGGCTTCACTACCTGACTACAGTCACCTCCATGCTGAAATGCAAAAGGTACCTGAGTTAAAGGGGGACGAGTATCTAGCCGCTCTTCCAAGGCTTGATTTAAATGGTGTTGAAGCAATTGAATCATATTTGAGTCACTTCAAAGTTTTGAATGTAGCTTATAAACGAATTGATGGCCTATTCACTGAGTCATTTCAGCATGATAAAAAACGAATAGAGAACCTTCAGGAAACGGTAGACTTAGCACATAAGTATACCTCAAAGAGATGTCAACTATCAACATTGGTAGATGCATCCCCTCTGGCAAAGGATCTCAATGTTAGGTTTTCGAAGCATCAAGAATTGATATCTTGGGCTGACAATCTCGTCTCATGTGATAACCACACCCATATTTCACAAACACAGGGTGGTTTAAAGGAATTGGTTCAGTTCTTCGATCTGGTCGGACAACTGCCTCCAGTGCTATGGAAATACCGTAGCTCAGTATTTGAGAATTCTGAATTGGATCAATACCTTCCTGAAATTAAGACCACTATTGATGACCTCTCTGAGAAGCGTGACTCTCTCAAGGATATCTTCAATTTTGATGAGCTGCCTTCCTCTAAGGATTTACATAAGTACGTATATAGCATTCGTGATGTAAAGTATTTTAAATGGTTGGATAAGTCCTATCGAAATGCCTGTCGCGAGTTGAAGCATTATTCAGCAAATTCAAGTGTAAGGGTAAAGGACTTGATTGCCCAACTCGATAAATACGTCGAATATGTTGAATTTTTTGAATCGTTTGAAGAGAATATTGAATATAAGAATAGTTTAGGAGATCTCTTCAAAGGGTTAGCTACTGATATGGACATGGTCTCTTCTCTCAGAGATTGGTATCGCGCAATCCGTGAGGAGTATGGTGCTGGTTTTGGAGAGAGAGTCTGTTTTGCAAATGCACTCATAGGGTTGGAATCGAATGATGCACAGACAATAATCAATCATCGGAATACTCCAGATTGGAATGATTTGAGTTCAGGTGTAGCATCCCTGGATGAATTGACCACTCTTCTTGATGGTTATAGAGATCTAAAGGCAATTGACATTGACCTGGTCGGTGAGTCGGGGGTCCTCAGTACCATATCATCGAGTTTGGACCAATTGAAAGGCAATGTTCATCAGTATTATCGGAATCCAGATGTTGATATCTTCCAGCTCCTGTCAAATTTGGATTTGTTGAAAGAGGCACATAGTTCCAGAGCGGAATGGGATGCAAATAATACACCAGTAAAGTATTTTGACAATAATGTTGTTCTGAAACCAGATGATCTCATACATCAAACTGAGACAATAAATTGCCTAACCCATACCAAAGAACTAGCCTCGATTCTCAATAATGAAGTTAAGAGCGACCTCGTTATTAATTGCATCAACACTCATCCTCGTGAGGAAACAATATCTAGTATCCGCGACTCTGCCTGCCAAATGGGGAAACTGCTTAAAGAAAATGAGGTGGAACGAGATACCTACCTTCAATTAGCATCGGTTGACCTGCAAAAATGGTTGTCAGCATCTGGCCTTGATCTCGAATTGATGTTGGAACGGAATAACCGCGCTTTAGATGATCAGGAATACTTCGCCAATTGGGTGGACTACCTCCATGTATGGGATCAGGCCAAAAGCTACGGTATGGGTACCATTCTAGAATTAACTGAGGCAGAAGAGATTCAAATAGATGATATCCGTTATGCCTATCGTTCAGGAGCTTTTAACATTCTTGCTCATGAAGTCTATAAAGAACATAAAGATGTGCCCAATTATGTAGGTCAGGCCCAAGAAACGCTGCAGAAGCAATTCAGGATTGCTGACGTCAACATAATAACAAAACTCCAGAGGCAGGAGATTGCCTTTGCAATTGATAAAAACAAGGTTGCCCAAGGCATTGCAATGGGGAAGGCTGGTGATTTTACTGAATACGCGTTAATTAAACGCGAACTAGGCAAAAAGAGGCGGCACATTCCAATCCGACAACTAATCAGGCGAGCAAATAATGCACTGCTTTCATTGAAGCCATGTTTTATGATGGGACCAATGTCGGTTGCTCAATATCTGAAACCTGGACTATTTGAATTTGATGTCGTCATCATGGATGAAGCATCCCAAATAAAACCTGAAGATGCAATTGGCGCGGTTGCTCGTGGAAAACAACTCATTGTAGTTGGTGACCCAAAACAGTTGCCTCCAAGTAGGTACTTTGATCGAGTTTTGGATGAGTCTGACGATGAAGACGAAATGTCAGCTATTGAGGGAACAGAAAGTATCCTGGATGCAGCAACCAACCTATTTCAGTCAAAAAGTCTCCAATGGCACTATCGTTCTCGACATGAGAGTCTAATAGCATTCTCAAATCAGTCTTTTTATCATGGTGAGCTAATCTTATTCCCATCTCCCCATAAAATGGACAAGGAATTTGGCGTCAAGTATTCAAGGTTACCCAGTGGGCGATTTGTAAATCGTAGAAACAAAGAAGAAGCCAAACAGATCGTAAAAGCTACCGTGAATCATCTTCAGGAACACCCCAACGAGTCGCTTGGAATTGTTGCAATGAGTTCTGAACAGCGAAGTGAAATTGAATGGGCTCTTGAATACGAGATGAAGCTTAATCCCCAATTCAGGAAAGCCATAGAGGCAAATGTTGATCAAGATGATCCAATCTTTGTGAAGAACCTGGAGAACGTTCAAGGGGATGAAAGAGACGTAATTTACATTTCAATGACTTATGGACCACGTGAACCAGGACAAAGGGTCATGCAGAGATTCGGACCCATAAATAGTGATGTTGGCTGGCGCCGCCTAAATGTTCTTTTCACTAGATCTAGGAAAAGAATGCACGTTTTTAGTTCTATGTCATCTGGAGATATCTCGGTTTCTTCCAATTCACGGAAAGGTGTACAAGCGCTACATGATTTTCTCTTCTACTTAGAATCAGGCCAGCTTCCGCTTACTGGTGAAGCTGTTGGTAAGCCACCGGACAGTGACTTTGAGATTGCGGTGATGAAGGCACTTGGGGAAAAAGGATATGATTGTGATCCCCAAGTAGGAGCTGCTGGGTACTTCATTGATTTAGGTGTTAAGGATCCGGGGAATCCTGGACGATACCTCATGGGGATTGAATGTGATGGTGCAACTTACCATTCTGCAAAATCAGCTAGGGATAGGGATAGACTCAGGCAAAGTGTTCTCGAGGGACTGAATTGGAAGATTCGAAGGATATGGTCCACAGATTGGTTTAAAAACCCTAAGGCTGTACTGGTGCCCATCATTCGTGAATTGGATAAGCTGAAGACTAAACCTTCTGAACATCTCGATGCTCATGAAGAGGAGATGCCAGGTGAAGTCTTTCCGGAAGCCGAGAGAGTATCTTCCTATCGCAGGATTGAAGAAGAAGTAGAACCCCAGCATATTCATGTCGAAGAGCCAAGCAAATTTGATCCTCTCAAGCTTGAGGAAACATTGCTTAAATTTGAGTCTGATAATATCAGATCGGCCCACCCAAACACCCCAGCAAACGAGAGACTTCTACGACCAGAAATGTTGAAAGCACTGTTAAAATATATGCCTACTTCACCACCAGACTTCTTGCAGAAAATACCTCTTTATCTTCGTGATGGGACTGATCATGAAGAGAAGCACTATCTTTCGGAAGTCCTAGATATTATTGATAGTTACACCTAATGTACCTCGGGGGGCAATATGAATGAATACAAACACGATGGTATGCCAACTTGGCTGTCTGCATATCCAAATGATGGCACTTTCGACTGGTTTGGTTTAAGATTTTATAGACAGGCATTACGATTCCTGCTAGTGAGAGGTGCTGCAGCAAATAGCTTCAACACAGCCAAAACATTAATCTATTATGGAGCCATTGCACATTCATTTCGTACGCTCCATGGGTTGGATGAAGTCGAACCATTGTCTGAATCTCAGCTGAAAGAGTGGAAATCATATTATCAGGTAGCAAACTATTTGTATGTAGTACCTAGACACTCGCGTGAGGCTAGCGCTCTCGGCGGTGGATTTACCGGGGCAGCCACAGAATATGATGAACATTTCAAATCATTCGATCTCAGTGAAAATGGCACTTTTGATATACGGAACACTTATGAACGCATTTATCCACTCCAAAGAGAATGGGGATATTTAGTTCAATTCTGGCTTCCTCCAATTAGATACTTCAGGTGTGTTCTAAACATAGAAGCTTGCTCAACGGGTGAATATGCAATTCACTGCTATAATACACTCGCAAAGGATAGTGGCTGGGAAACCTTTACAAACGTCTTGAAAAAGGGTTCGATTGACAGGAATGAGCTCTCTGAAATTCAGTCAATTATTGACTCCCATTCTCTGAATGCCCTGGAAAAAGAACTTGCTCAGCAGATCCTATTTGATGAACACCAGGTAAATCCAATTGAAAACCTCGAATATCAAAAAGGCTATGACCTGCTTGTCTCTCTGAAACGAGATGGTTTAGAAAGTCTTAGTCCAGTAACACAAGAGGATTTCGCCATGATATTCTCGTACGCACACCTTGCAAATATTGAACTAGGTCCTTCCGATCCCAACTGGAAGATGCTTATTTCATCGGTGACATTCGATATGGGAATCTCAAGGCTATATACTTGGCTCGGACAGCAAGCTGTAGGTGAAGTAATCGACGAGATGAGCCTGGATAGTGAGCTTATGGTTTGGGTTCACGATTGGCTGAATAAGAATGGGTTCTCGGGTCGACTAAAAGACGTAATTGAACAATGGAAAAGCAAATACCTCGGGTCAATCCATGATTACGAAATGCTCTTCGGGGAAATGCTTGATTATGAGAAACTGGGAGCAGCTTTTGATGGCATCATTCAGGGGATAATTGTTTCTGGATTCCCATTTGACGAAAAGACTCAGGAGTTGGATCATTTTCAACGCATCACGGACACATACCACAGATTTGCACCCCAGAGGTACTTCAAAGATCATGTTATTGATGTGGAACAATCTTTTGATGAGTTCTTCTTGGGATTCACGAAGGCGTTAATAACAAATCAATATAAGTTTGGTCTTGAAAGAATGGGAATGGGTCAGAAAGCCAAGCAAATCTTAAACTATTATGAAGAGCAAAAACAATATGTGTACCAGGTAGACGATCGCAAATTCTATGAGAACCGAGGAATCTATGATATGATCGGTGCAACTGTCAGCACATGGGAATCGGCGGGGTTATTTTAGCATGAATCCCTCATTAACTATTAGTCAACTGCTTCATCAAGATGCTAATCAAGATGTGAGATATGAATTAGCCTTTTGGACTTCCTATTCCATCGATATTGAAACTCTCAGCTTTCTACTCAGGATGGATTTTAGATCAATTATGGATCCATGTGTACTCCATTTGCTTTGTGATCAAGCAAAGGTATCTAAAACAATGGAGCAAAATGCGACTCAAGAAGGTTTTAATAAGCTTCAACATCTGCAATCCTACTGCACAATCTCATCACAATTTGCTGAGGGATCTTTTCATCCTAAGATCCTCTTCCTAGTCTCAAATGATTCACTATTGACATTTATTAGCAGTGCAAATGCGACAAACAGCGGAATCCTTTCAAATCAGGATCTAATTGGCTCGTTTTTTAGTAGTGATGCTAGATCAGAAATTCGACCTGAGATAGTATCTATCTATAACTATTTGAGGAGTTTTGATGCGTGGTCAGCATCTGCTGTGGATGAGCTCAACATGCTCGTGGAACATTTCCCACTTTTGAGTAGTACTCCGCCAAGTTTAGATGTCATAACTATTCCAGGACCAAAATCTCTATTAACGCAGATGGTAGAAAGAGAATCTTCCGAAAAAGGGCTAAAGCAGATTAATGTATTTACGCCCTTCCTCGATCCGATGTTGGATGCCGTATTGAAGGTGAGACAGGAATTCAATGTGCCAGTGAATGTGATTTCACCACAAAAAGAGTTTATTGCAGTCAGATCTGATAGCTTACCCGATGATATCAATTTCTACAAATCATCTGGTAATGGAAAAAGTACATTCCATGCAAAATGTTATGAATTTGAATACCATGATGGACCTGTCCTTTATTGGGGAAGTGCCAATTGTAGCTTCTCAGGGCTGATTAGTGAAAAGCGAAATGCTGAGATCCTAGTTAGAACTAGGACGAGCAAGGAACACGTCGATGATCTGTGGGGCTCCTTAGATACCAAATTGGCACAGGAAGTGAGTTACGTTGATGCAACACCCGGAGACAACGATGGGCCAAAACATCCTGATGTAATTTTGCTCTCAGCTACGATCGAGGGGGATCACATCAGCATTATTAGCCTCGCCCCAATTGTAAGCGGTGTAATAAAACTCCAACTCATCGATGGGACAGAAGAAGAGATTGAGCTGCAATCGAAAACAAGTGCAGAGCATCTGGTCAAATGTCCAAAGACCAATCCCATGGTAGTCTTTATAGAGCGTGATGGTCACACAGTATCCAATAATCTGTTTCTAAACCACCCCTCACGGATAGTTAACCGTATAGAATATCCAGGGTCATCAGAGGAGCACGATACCAGGAAGTCCGAGTCTGATGGAACCATCGAAAGCGCGTTTGGCATGTTTAATGTCAAATCTCCCCCAAAGTCTAGCCACTCATCAAAACCTGAAGGTACTTACATCTCTCGTCGATTTTGGACCCTGCCTCATTATCATCAATCTTTGGGTTTTAGAAGCTTTGATGGCGTTAGAGATTTTATTAATCGAAGAGCTCTTGCACACAAAGCGAGGCGTGATGAAGAAAATGAGAACGATGGAAAAGGGAGCACAAAACCCAAACAAAGCAGCGATAATCCAAGGGCAGTTACTGAATTAAGCCGTATGCTCAAAGGTTCATGGAGTCTCATGAATAGACTCCACAAATATGAGTCTGCCGAAACCTTTAAAAAGGTAGAGCTAGACCTTTGGTTTCAGGGGCTGGACAGTATCAATCAGATATTCCTTGAGCACTTGGATAAAACGCATTTCCCGCGAAACTACGATCAGTACCATCACTTGTTGTATTATCTATCATCTATTTCTGCATGGATGATTGATAAGGATACATCAGCGATTGAGGGGGTTGAATATAGCCTTGATCTCATTATGAATATTCAGGACCTGTATTTGGTGCTCTCAATCTACAAATATCTTTGTCCTGGGCGTCGGAAAGAATCAGTCAGAGAAATGGAGATACTAGAGATTAAGCGAGCACTTTATTGTAGATACATTGTCCGTGATAAGGCGCAAAATGTTCATCCATCAGTTGAACATAGGGAAATGATATTGGAGAACTTCATTGATGATCTATTCTTGCCGAGAATTGCTCTCGAAGCAAAGTCTATTCTCGAGAGTAAGGATTTGACCTTTTTGCGGGATTATCCAAAGGTAGAAATTCTCTCATGGAAAGATAAACAGTATTTAGTTGTAGGTCGGGACCAGAGTAGGATTGATTTAGAATGGTTGTACCCAATAGTCCAAAAGAAGCAGAAAGACGATGAAAAGAAAGTTCCCGTGGATAGATTCAAGTTGCCAATACTTTCAGATCAACCCTTCAGGTTAGCACACCCGGAAGCTTTTGAATTACTCAATATCTAGTGATTAGTCATCATTCCTTGTTTGCCATACTGCATACTCTAACTTCTCTGATTCTATTGGAATTGTTCGGAGTGGGATATCTTTGTCTATTATGTAAATGGTTCAGCCTGCCTTCGAATTCAGGCATATTGCTTATATATGGTAACGCATTGATCAAAATGCGAATGAAGGATTAACTATGGGTAAACTAGATCGGGATACGGTTCAGCAGTTATTTATTGACGCCATTCAATATGGGAAACAAGTAGTGATCCAAGATAAATCCACTCACTCCGAGATTATGGGCGGTGCATATATAATCCTTGAGGTTGATGGCAGATCCAAGCTTGGCAAGTTGCTTGCATCTTTTGAAGGAGATGCCGACTGTGGATTTAGCCTAAGCAAAAGCAGCTATATGGGTGGTTTTACTCTATCTGGCGATGGCCTGAGGTTTATGCATGTAGCGCCTTCATTAGTGGCTTGCAAAGCAGCGTTGGAATATATCACGGAGCGACTCGATATTAGTGGTTGGGTCAACGATTACGAGTCACGCTGAAAAGATATTAATTACTAAAGAAAGCAACCATATATGAACTATTTCAACGATAAAGTCAATATTATCTGGTTTGTAGCTGATTTGCTACGTGGACCGTCCCTATCATTACAAGGATGTCATGCTCTCAATGTTTGTGCTGAGACGTTTAGACTGCATACTCTAACTTCTTTGCTTTAATGAAAGATTTAGGGGAACCATTTATCTGAGCTAAAACGAGTTAAGGATAGGAAAATATCAATGGGTATTATGTTCAATACACAAAGAGAATACCAAATATGGATAGTTGCTACCATATTAATCTTCTCGCTGATCGGTAAAGATTTCACGTTTCTCATTTCGTCCTTCTGGATCGGTTGGACCGTTTCTAAGGTCCACGATAAGAAGATTGATCTCATCATAAAACAGTTAGCGGTTATACTGGTAGCAACAATCCTTGGAACAATAATTGGGTATAAACTGTCCCTCGTTCATCTACTCGAAGTGATAGGTTGGATATAGAGGTAATATTATTAAGCAAGAAGAAATGCAAGCCCTCGAAGAGCTGGAAGCCAACCTTGAGATATATCAGGAAATGAAACGGAATAAACAAGCTTGTGATTATTTCATAGGCAGAAATTGATCCTCATATTGTGAGCATGAAAAAGAAAAACAAAAATAACAATCCGGTCAATCCAGATAAGGCTAAAGAGGTTCTCGAGCTGATTGAGAATTATGCAGCCGAACCCGAAAAGTACCGACCTATATTAGAAAAATTAGTAGCTGAGAACCCAGAATCATGGGGGTTCCGCCGAATGTTGGCAGATATAAAATCAAATGATCCAACAACTCTTTCCGAGGCAATTCAAGAATATTCAGAGTGCATTGCGCTTCAACCAGATTCCTCTGATTTGTACTATAATCGAGCGATATGCTATGAGAAACATGAGGATTATGACAAAGCGTTGAAAGATATTCAGGAAGCAAAAAAACGCTCTGAGAAAGATTCGTACTTTTCAGATATTTTTCGGTTAGAAATCAAATTGGGTAATTATGAAAGCGCTTGGCAGCTTTATGAGGGAACTGACTATCAGGAGTACTATAATGATGCAGAACAGCTAAGCGAACTAGCTCAGTACTACATTAAAAATGAGTCAATTGAAAAGGCTTTAGACATCCTGGAATCCATGAAATTTGTGGAGGGTGGTTCTCGATTCGATATGTGGGATCCACAAGATGAGATTGATGGAATTAAGGAAGAGTTGCATAAACAAGAGATCGACAACCTCAGGAACGTCAAGTTTGCAAGTGCTGACAAACTTAGGGAATTGTTCTTTGACTGCCTTTCTATAACAATTGATTATGATCGAAATACTGTCCCAGAGTATGAGAGCTTTCTTGATGTTGCCAAAATTATTTATCTTAAAAGGCTGCATGATATTAATGCTGAGCTCGGTGAAGAATCTCCATATACTGACCGTAAGTTCTTTGAGCTATTTGAGACTCTTCGCTCACATAAAAGAAAGTTGACCACAAAGTCTGCAAGTGAAGCAAATGACAATTTCTCATCACCACAATTCAGTGGGCTTTATGATTCATGTTTGAATTTCACTTCCTTAGACGAGATGGATCTGCAGACAATTGTTAAGACCATTGATCGCTACATATTCTCCATAGAAAATATATCAACAAATGATTTTGGAGTCGCATTCAATTCGTTCATCAATCATGCTCAAGTGAATGATGATTACAAACGAATAGCCGAGTATGCGAGTTCTAGGTTAGTCCAGAGGATCATAAACGACAATCTTCTATTTTGTAAAGGCGATAGAGTCTTTGATCCTGCCATGGGCTTTGGACGACTATTAATCTCTGAACAGTTTAACGAGCGTGATAACCTTGAGCGGGTAAAAACAATACCCGTCGGTAATGAGCTTGATGACCGTGTGAGCTTGATTGCGAAGATGAACCTCGTGTTGAATGGTATAACTGATTTTGATGTTCAAACAGCTGATTCCCTGAGTGTGCTTCAAACTGAGGGAGATTGTGACCATGCCGTATGTCAACCTCCATTTGCAGGACGAGGGAATTATCTCCAAAACACTTCAGGTAGTGAAATACCAAAAATCGTCAATGTGGAGTTCGCTTTTCTTCAGGTTATGCTATCTAGACTAAAGGTAGAGGGACGCTATGCAATAGTGCTTCCGCTTTCATTGCTGAGCCAAGCGGGTAAAGCCACAGAGTATCGGAAGTATTTGGTGGAGAATGATCTGATTGATCGGGTTATTGGCCTTCCTAAGGAAGCAATGGGAAATAAAAATCTCAAATCTGTAATCCTGCTTGGAACAAAGCGTAAGCAAGTAAGGAATCACCCCTCTATCACGTTCATTCGTGAGCATGCGTTTGATTACACCATGTTTGGGAGAAGTAAGATTGTCGGCGATGCAGATAAGCCTACTGTGGTCGGCACTGAACTTCAAAGTTCTGCCGTAGAAGCGCTAGATATGTTGTTAGATCCTGTTGCACTGGATCAACCTAATATCCTGGAAGCAATTTCCCTGTATACAGGAACGAGTAAAAACTATCGG
>Ga0257119_1000771_pt1 | contig 26695 bp, 26 predicted proteins | sample SI112_200mmetaG_FD_190179 | JGI IMG/M metagenome (GOLD analysis project Ga0257119, IMG submission 190179) | Marine microbial communities from Saanich Inlet, British Columbia, Canada - SI112_200m | ecosystem: Environmental > Aquatic > Marine > Inlet | place: Canada: British Columbia | collected... | reverse complement strand
GCGCAATTATTAACCATGGATAAAAAGTTAATGGTGGTAGCGGATAAGATCGGTGTTTCATATGTATGACAATTAAGTGCGAGATTAAACCTGCGCATCTTTAATTATCGATAGTAGCCATTATCAAATATAAATACTAGTAAGTGCGAAAGTGAATATGCACCTTTTGGAGTTTTTTTTGTATTATAGGTCTATAATTATCGTTAATTAAACACCCAGTTAAATATGCTTTTTAACTCATACGAGTTTATCTTTGTTTTTTTACCGATAACCTTCTTTATATACTTCTACCTTAATCATAAAAGGCTCACAGAGGCTTCAAAGGGTTTTTTAGTATGTAGCAGTTTATTCTTCTATAGCTGGTGGAATGTCGCTTACCTGCCAATCATACTGTCATCAATGGTATTTAACTATATTATTGGTAGAAGCTTTAACAAGACGTGTAAAGACAAGGGTAAAGGATTTTCAAAGAAATCAATTCTAATTTTTGGTATTGTTTTCAACCTCTCATTGCTTGGTTATTTTAAATATACTGATTTTTTAATAGAAAACTTTAATCTTTCATTTAGCTCCGATGCTGAACTCTTACATTTGGCCCTACCACTGGCAATCTCATTCTTTACTTTTCAACAAATAGCCTATTTAGTTGATAGCTATAGACAAGAAACTAAAGAATATGACTTCTTAAATTACGCACTATTTGTAACATTCTTCCCCCAATTGATTGCAGGTCCAATTGTACATCACAAAGAGATGATGCCACAATTTGCGAATACTAGAAACAAGGTTAAAAATTACAGAAACATTGCAATGGGGCTATTTATATTTTCAATCGGTCTATTTAAGAAAGTTGTCATTGCTGATACGTTTGCAGTTTGGGCAACTAATGGTTTTGATGTGGCAACAACACTTAGTTTTTTTGCCGCATGGGCAACATCCCTATCATACACATTCCAACTATATTTTGATTTTAGTGGTTATACAGATATGGCAATCGGTCTAGCTTTGTTGTTTAATATTAGGCTTCCTGTTAACTTTAACAGTCCATATAAAGCTACCAATATCCAAGACTTTTGGAGAAGATGGCATATGACTTTAAGTAGGTTTATGCGAGATTATGTATACATACCCCTTGGAGGAAATAGAAAAGGCGGGTTTAGGGCATATAACAATTTAATGGCGACCTTTGTTCTGGGTGGGCTTTGGCACGGCGCAGCATGGACTTTTGTATTTTGGGGGTTCTTGCATGGACTAGCGCTTATAGTTCAAAAATTTTGGAGCAAGCTAGGCTTTAAACTTTGGACTTGGCTAGCTTGGCTGATTACTTTTAACTTTGTTAATATCACTTGGGTGTTCTTTAGGGCTAAAGAGTGGGATGATGCGGTTAAGATTTTAGGGTCAATGTTTAGTTTAAGTAATATTTCCTTGCCAGGTTTTTTAGAAAAAAACTTTCTATTTTTAAGTCAATACGGGGTTAACTTTAATAGTTGGCTGGGACAAACTCCGGAAGGTCGCCTAACTTTTATTTGGATAATAGCAGGGTTTGCTTTGATTATTTTTTCAAAAAATTCAATTCAAAAATTGCACACATTTCAACCTGGTATTATAAATATAGCCTTTACTTCATTTATATTAGCAATAGGGTTGCTATCCATTACAAAAAAAAGCGAATTTTTGTATTTTAACTTTTAAACCTTAGTATGCTTAATAGTAAAAAATTTATACTTTATATACTGGGTGGAGTGTTCATAATTCTAAGTATTTATTCTTATATAGTGTTAGAACACAAAATACTCTATATGGGAGGAGAATATCCAATGTGGAGACATGTTCAAAATACAATAAATAATAATAATAATAATGCTATATTGATAGGCGACTCAAGAGCAAAAGCCGGATTTATTCCAAATAAATTTAATACAGATACCATTAATTCAGTGAATTTAGCACTTGGAGGGATTACCCCTATTGAAGGATACTATATATTAAAAAATTATTTATCTAATAATAACACTCCTAAATATTTGCTAATGAGCTTTGCTCCATCCCATATATATGAGCAAGATACTTATTGGGAGCGTACGGTAAGGTTTGGTTTTTTAGAAGATAATGACTATAGTGATATATACAATACATCACTAATCTTAAATGATAAGACAACATTAGCTAATAAAATGAATGAACCATCGCTCATTTTAGGGGTAGAAAATAAACATTTGGATTATAAAATATTCACTCAACAGTATCTTACAGAGTTAAAAAATGGTATCCTTTACCAAAGGTGGTGTACTAACAATCAAATTTTGAAATATTTGAACACTTCAAGGGGTCATTATTATTTTGGTAAAAGACTAGGCTCATCAAGACTGAATACTGAAACAAAACACACTTTTTTTAAACCTTCAAAATTAATAAATTACTATTTAGAAAAGACAATAGAATTGGCAAATAAAAATAGTATTAAGGTTTTTTGGTATACGATGCCATTCAATAAGTCGTCATTTAACACTGTTTCTACCACATTCAAGAAAGGATACAATCAATATATCGAAAATTTAGTGGATAAGCATAAAATAACGGCATTAAACACGTTATCTTACTTGGGAGATGCTAAATTTTCAGATCCGTCACATTTGTATATGGGTATTGATGAAGCAACAGAAGATATAAAAATAAAATTTCATAGTAAATTATAGAAATACTTAGACATAAGACTTCTTTAGAGACTGCAGAATTTTACTTAGAGCGGGGAAGTTATTTATGGAACTCTGGTCTGTTCATGTTACAGGTGCAGACTTTTATTGACTCGCAACAGTGTTGGATAGCTTGATATGTGTCCGTGTAGGTAAGAAGCAAGATGGTATGATATTTTCTGATTTAAAACCAGGCATTTTTAAAAAAGGTATATTATGAAATTAGCATCAATAATTAAGCTCATACGCCCTCATCAATACATAAAAAACCTTTTTATCTTTCTCCCCCTTTTCTTCGCCATGAAGATTACTGACACAGGGTTGCTTTCCAATGCTTTTATAGCCTTTATTGCTTTTTCTCTCACTGCTAGTGCTATTTATACACTCAATGACTATCATGATATAGAAGAAGACAGGCAACACCCAAAAAAGAAAGACCGTCCACTTGCATCAGGAGCTATTAGTAAATCTCAGGCGATTATTATTATGTCTGTACTCTTTGGTGCAGGGTTTACTTTAATGGCATTGCTTTCTTTTAAAGCAACTGGCGTCCTTGCAGCTTATATTGTTATGAATGTTGCTTACAGTTTCTCTCTAAAGCATGTCTCTATTGTAGATGTTAATATCATCGCAATTGGTTTTGTATTTCGCCTTTTTATAGGGTCAGTAGTTACAGACATTCATCTTTCTAAATGGATCGTTATTATGACATTCCTGTTGGCGCTCTTTATGGCTTTGGCAAAACGAAGAGATGATGTCCTTATTTTTCTTGATACAGGAAAGAGGATGCGAAAAGCTATTGATGGCTATAATCTTCAGTTTCTTGATACGGCAATGGCAATCATGGCATCGGTTGTTATTGTTGCTTATACCCTCTATACAGCTTCACCAGAAGTAGAAGCTAAATTTAATAGTGAATACCTTTACTTGACAGCATTTTTTGTTATTTTAGGTGTTATGCGTTATTTGAAGATCGCTTTTGTACACAAAAATAGTGGCTCCCCAACAAAGATCGTGAGTACTGATCGTTTTATGCAGCTAATCTTACTGGGATGGCTTGCCACTTTTACCTGGATACTCTATCAATGATAGCAATCAAGTACACTATCTTTGCAGCGATTGCCACACTCTTTAACTTACTATTTCAATATTTTAGCTTTTTGGTCTATATAGGATTTGGTTCGCTCTACGTTGCAATGCTCTTTGGAACGCTGGCTGGATTAGTAGCTAAATACATACTCGATAAAAAATTCATTTTTTACCATATACCAACAGACAAAAAAGACAACACAAAGAAGTTTGCACTTTACTCACTAATGGGTGTTTTTACTACTATCATCTTCTGGGGAGTGGAAATAGCCTTTGATACACTCTCTCAAGATCCTAATGCCAAATATCTAGGTGCCGTTATTGGTCTAAGTATTGGTTATGTTATCAAGTATTTTTTAGATAAGAAGTATGTCTTCATTTATAAAGAGAAACTTACAGTATGAGCTTCCTGAGCTGGGGAATGTACCCCAAGGTCAAAAATACTGTTTTTAAATTTGATACAAAAAAGACACTCAGGAAAATTATCAACGAACATGATAAGCTCATCCCTTGCGGTAACGGGAGAAGCTATGGTGATAGCGCTTTAAACTCTAACATTGTCGATGTCAGATCTAAAAACTATTTTATCGATTTTAATGAAGAGACCGGACTTCTTCATGTTCAGGCTGGCGTACTACTCTCAGAAATACTGGAATCCTTTGTGCCTAGAGGGTGGTTTCTAAAAGTCACCCCAGGTACAAAATTTATCACAGTTGGTGGTGCCATTGCTTCTGACATACATGGAAAGAATCATCATATCGAAGGGTGCTTCAGTGAGTGTATTAAAGAGTTTAAGATCATGCTTGCAGATGGCGAAGTAGTTACTTGCTCAAAAGAAGCGACACCCAACCTCTTTAAAGCGACTTGTGGCGGACAAGGGCTCACAGGTATCATTCTAGATGCCAAAATCTACCTGAAGAAAATTAACTCCCAATATATCAACCAGACTACCATCAAAACCAAGAACCTCAAAGAGACTTTTAAAGCCTTTGAAGAATATCAGGACAAGCCTTATTCAGTAGCATGGATAGACTGTCTTGCTAAAGGCGATAAGATCGGAAAATGCCTCTTAATGGTCGGAGATTTTAGAGATGATGGGAAGCTTGACTATAAAATGAAGAAGCAAAAGAGTATTCCTTTCAACTTCCCATCATTCACACTCAACAATTGGAGTGTACGAGTCTTTAACTGGCTCTACTACGGTAAGGTTAAAGAGAGCGCCTCCAAACAGATAGTAGACATCGACTCTTTTTTCTATCCACTGGATGCCATTGGACACTGGAACCGTATCTATGGAAAGAACGGCTTTACCCAGTATCAGTTTATCTTGCCTAAAGAGACAAGTTACGAAGGTTTGGAAGAGATACTAAGTGCAATCTCAAAATCAGGAAAGGGTTCGTTCCTTGCAGTTCTTAAACTTTATGGTAAAGCTAATGACAACTATCTCTCGTTTCCGATGGAAGGGTACAGCCTTGCTCTGGACTTTAAGATAGAAAAGGGTCTGTTTGATCTGTTAGATGAACTAGATGAGATCGTTGTCAAATACAAAGGTCGTATCTACCTCGCCAAAGATGTACGTGTCAGTAAAGAGATATTTGAAAAAGGTTACCCGCAGATAGGGAATTTTAGACAATACAGAGAAAAGAACAAGATGGATATAAAGTTTCAATCATTTCAATCAAAAAGAGTAGGAATATAATATGAGCTATATACTGATCATCGGTGCCAAAAGTGATATCGCTAAAGCAACTGCAAGAGAGTATGCCAAGCATGGATACAATCTTTACCTTGCAGCCAGAAATTTAGATGAATTGAAAGAGTTTGCCAATGATGTAACAGTCAGAACACAAAGAACGGTGAAATTGGTTGAGCTAGATATTCTAGACTACAAAGCCCATCAATCATTCTACGACAAACTAGATGAAAAGCCGCTAGGTGTTATCTCTGCTGTTGGGTATCTTGGGGAGCAAGAGAAAGCACAAGCAGACTTCACTGAAGCACAGCAGATTATGAATACCAACTATACGGGTATTGTAAGCCTCTTTAATATCATAGCTAATGACTTTGAAAAGAAGCAAAGTGGCTTTATGATAGGCATATCTTCTGTTGCTGGTGATCGTGGTCGTAAGAGTAACTACGTTTATGGTTCAGCCAAAGCCGCACTTACAACGTATCTTTCTGGGCTTAGGAATAGACTTTATGATTCGCATGTAAATGTATTGACAGTGAAGCCTGGATTTGTGGCTACAAAGATGACTGAGGGGATGGATCTTCCAGAAAAACTGACAGCGCAACCTGAAGAGGTGGCAAAAGACATTTATAAGGCACAGCAGAAAGGTAAGAATGTGCTTTATACGAAGTGGATCTGGAGATGGGTAATGCTGATTATCAAGATGATTCCAGAATGGAAATTTAAGGCTATGAGTGTATGAATTATCGCCATGTAGTTAATATTGTTTTTATTGCTATAATACTATTTTTCGGGGTTGTTATAATCCATAATATATACAACCAAAGTGTGGCACATTGGGGTCTTGGCGAACTATTAATTAATTATGAAGGGGGGTTTGTAAGAAGGGGGGTAGTGGGGCAAATAGCATATTTGACTGGAGACCCTTTTTTTTATGTGAATTTATTTCAAAAATTATCAATATCATTTTTTGTAATAGGTAGTGCGTTTCTTGTACTTCTTTATAAACAAATTCTTTCTAAATTATTTTATTCATTTATGATAATTTTAGCTCCAGGCGGTTTATATGATATGGCAATAGGCGGTGGATTTGAATATTTAGATCGAAAAGAAATTTGGTTTTATAACGCAATAATTTTAATAATTTTTGCTTCCATAAAATATAATTTTTATTCGTATAAAGTAGCCTTATTTACTGCACTTATTTCCGTATTTATGATTTTGCATCATGAACTGTTTGCCGTCTTCTTTTCTCCAATTATTTTTCTTATGTATCTTTTACAAAAGAGAGGTGATAAAAAAGTGTTTACAAGCCACATAATGATTTATGCGGTTTTTACAATTACAGCATTTTCTTTAGTAACTTATTTTCCCGGCAATGCAGATATTGTTAGTGCTATTAAAGAAAGTTATCTTGAATATAAGCTTAATTCAAATGGAGGAATTAATGCTTTAGCTTGGTCTCTTTCAGACTCAAAAGCATTGTCAGTAAGAATGCTTACGCATGGATCGCTTTCATACTGGATTTTCTTTTTTAGTGTGGCTTTAGCGATAAGTATTTTGTTCATCTTAAGTGTTTTCAAAAGAAATGATCATATTGCAATTGCAATGCTATTAAACCTAAGTTTATTGTTCTCGACACTTATTGCATCTTATATTGGTTGGGATTGGGGAAGATGGGTTTCGATGTATTCTATTAGTGTAGTTTTGATGGTTTCATTGCTTAAAGTGGTTTTATCCAATTTAGAAAATGAAAAAAAATATCGATTTAGAGAGAGTAACTTTTTTGATAACGTTAAATCACATGATGTTAAATTTGGGATTTTAATTATGACTATGTTTTTTTTAATGTTGTTTTTAACTTTAACAACACGTATATCTATTTGCTGCCCACAACCATCTGAAATTCCACTAATTTCAGTTAATCAATTTATTCAAAAAATAAATTTTTAAAGAATAAGGGTGTCAATTTAAAAAGGAGGAGTACATGAATAAGTATATCAACGCGTCAAATAGTATTTTTTTTTTAATAGGCTTGTTTGTTTTGTTTAATCTATTTTTTATTGCTCCACGCCTAATTTCAATGCGTTTGCCAGCAGATGATCTAGTGGCAAATTGGCAAACATTGCAATACTTTTTCTCTTACCGTCTAGAGTTTATGAAGAGGGGTTTAATAGGTACTTTATTTGATATTTTTAACATACAGCCAACTTTAAGAACGATTTGGATTTTATCTTTCTTGGCCTCTAATGTGGTCTTCTTCTTAATTTACAGTTACTTAAGAGTAGTATTCAAAAGTTTACAAAGTTCTTTCGTCTGGATTTTTATATTTTTGTTCTTTTTTACTATATCGCCTGCAACAGCATGGAATTTTGGTTTAGAGGCGGGCCGATCAGATATATTTAATCTTCTAATAGAGTTGTTTGCAGTGTCCATCATTATATTTAACAACAAAAAATTTCACTTCTTGATCCCAATTTTATTAATTCTAGGCGTCTTGCAGCATGAAGCTTTTATTTTTATGAATGCTCCTGTAATTATAGCTTTATTATTCAATGGATTTATTCATAAGAAAATTTCCGCCCTTGTTCTAATCAGTAGTTGTGTTGCAATATGTGGCGTTGCTCTAACAATCTTGTTGTATGGAGCAATCGATCCTTTGAATTTAGAATCTTTATATATGTCAATTTACCACGAACCTTTGCCTATAGACATGCCAACCATCAATATCTTTATGGTTATAACATCTTCATTGTCTACTAATATTCTATTGACACTGGAAACGTATCTTACATTTGATATGTGGAAAAATCTTATGATTGCACTTCCTCTATTTGCATCTTACTTGTATCTTTATATGAAGCCAGTAAAATTTATTTTATTGTCAATTGAGAAGAAGGTTCTTTTTATCTCTCCTTTTTTAATTTTTCCAATGTTTATTTTAGGAGTTGATATTTATCGATGGTTTTCTATGATGTTGATAAATATGCTGATTGTTTCTGCTTATTTTATTAGCGCTAGAATTATTAATCTTTCTGAATATAAAGCCCAGGGTATAAAAATAGCTCTATATATAATCATTTTTTATACTTTTTTTGGAGCATTAGGCTCTAATACTTCTTTTCCTTATATTGGAATTCTTATAGAAAGAGGGGTTTTATGACCCTGTCTCTTTATGATCGGTGTTTATTTTAGACTTTAGACAATTATGGCTAGAAATATGATCAATACTTATAAAACCTTACAATAATGGGTACAACATTAGCATTGTTTGACTTTGATGGCACTATCACCACAAATGACAGCTTCATTAAATTCATCCGCTTCGTTGTAGGTGACGCCAAGTTTGTCTGTGGAATGGCATTGCTAGCTCCAGTGTTAATCGCCTACAAACTTAAACTCATCCCAAACTACAAGGCCAAACAAATGACGTTCTCTTATTTCTTTAAAGGAATGAGCAAAGAAAATTTTTTACAGATAGCTAATGAATACTCCCTTGAACACATTGATGCTATCCTGCGCCCACAAGCAATACAAAAGATTCAGCACCATAAAGATCAAGGGCACAAGGTTGTCATCGTATCAGCTTCTATAGAATTCTGGCTTAAACCTTGGTGTAGTAAACATGATCTAGATTTGATAGCTACGAAACTAGAGATTAAGGATGGAGTTGTGACTGGTAAATTTCTAACTAAAAACTGTTATGGTATTGAAAAAATGTTTAGAATTAAAGAAGTTTATAATCTAGAGGATTATGATTACATTTATTCCTATGGCGACAGTCGTGGAGATGTGGAGATGCTAGAGATTGCAGATATGGCATACTATAAACCTTTTAGAGAGGGGTGGTTTAATCTAAATAATTCGATATTCAGCATTAAATAAAATAAAATAAAAGTAAAGACAAATGATTAAAATAATTCCGGTTATCCTTTCGGGTGGCTCTGGAACAAGGCTTTGGCCCTTGTCTCGTAAGCAATACCCTAAGCAATATTTACCTTTAGCGGGCGACAATACCATGCTGCAAGAAACTATTTTGCGTTTAAGTGGTTTGGACGACCTTGCAGATCCAATTATTATTTGTAATGCAGATCATCGTTTTTTGGTGGCTGAACAGTGTCAACAAATTGATATCATTAATCCAACAATATTGCTTGAGCCTGTTGGTAGAAACACTGCGCCTGCTATTGCCGCTGCTGCGCTACAATCACTTAAAAAAACAGATAAGGCAGTGCTTTTGGTTTTATCAGCTGATCATGTCATTCAGGATATTGAAGCGTTTCATAAGGTGATTAATATTGCTAGCCAACAAGCACAAGAGGGTAAATTGGCAACTTTTGGTATTGTTCCAACAGGTGCCAACACAGGTTATGGCTATATTAAATCTTCACCAGAGCATATTGATGGTGTATATAAGGTTGAAGAGTTTGTTGAGAAGCCAGATCTAGAAACAGCTCAGACTTATCTAGAGCAAGGCAATTACCTTTGGAACTCTGGTATGTTTATATTTAAAGCTAATAAGCTAATTGATGAGCTAACTACTCATTCACCTGAAATTGTCACGTCAGTCAATGACGCTGTTAATAACGCCGAACAAGATTTAGATTTTATCCGCCTTGATAAGCAAGCCTTTGAATCATCTCCAAGTGATTCTATTGATTATGCACTCATGGAAAAAAGTGATAATGTGGTTGTTATACCGTTAGATGCACAGTGGAATGATATCGGCTCTTGGTCTGCACTGCATGATATTGGCATAAAAGATAGTAATGGTAACGTTATTCAAGGTGACGTGTTTACCGAAGACACAACCAACACTTATATTCATGCTAATCACCATATGGTGGCAACTATCGGTGTACAAGATTTAGTGATAGTAGATACGCCGAATGCCACATTAATAGCAACTAAAGACAAAGCACAAGAAGTTAAAAAAATTGTAGAACGACTTCAAGAGCAAGATCGAGAGGAGCAATCCTGTCATCGAAAAGTTTTCCGACCATGGGGTTGGTATGATTCTATTGAGGTGGGTTTACATTTTCAAGTGAAAAGATTACATGTTAATCCAGGTGCAAAGCTTTCATTGCAAATGCATCATAAACGTGCAGAGCATTGGGTAGTAGTCAGTGGTACAGCTACAGCCATTAATGGAGAAGATATTCTTACATTAACAGAAGGTGATTCAACTTATATTCCGATTGGCACAACGCATGGCTTAGAGAATAAAACCAATAAACAGCTGGAGATTATCGAAGTACAAAGTGGCGCTTATTTGGGTGAGGATGATATTGTTAGATTTGAGGATATTTACGGCAGGGTCAAAGATTAATGTTGGATGATGCAACGTTTAAAAAAATCATAGATTCAGCGCCACTCATCTCTATAGATATCTTACTAAAGAAGGATGACAAGGTGCTTTTAGGTAAGAGAGTTAATAAACCTGCACAAGGTTATTTCTTTTCAACGGGTGGCAGAATTAATAAGAATGAAACTATCGGTAGCGCAATGGTTCGTATAGCCAAAAATGAACTTAATATTGAGTTAAAATCTATGCCAGAATTCATTGGCGTGTTCGAGCATTTTTACGATGACAGCGTCTATGAAGATGTTTCAACACATTATGTGAATTTGGCTTATGAATATGAGGTAGAAGAGACTTTAGGTCTTCCGACCGAGCAACACAACGAATATCAATGGTTTACTATTGATGAATTATTAGAAAGCAAACAAGTACACAAATACGTAAAGGATTATTTTAGGAATTAAATATGGAAAATAAAGTAGCATTAATTACAGGCATCACCGGACAAGATGGCGCTTATTTAGCAGAATTTTTATTAGATAAGGGTTACGAGGTTCACGGTATCAAGCGCCGTTCATCATCATTTAATACTGATCGTATTGATCATCTCTATCAAGATCCACATGAAACTGGTAGAAAGTTTGTATTGCATTATGGAGACTTGGCAGATTCAATGAGCTTGGTGCGCATCATTCAAAAAATCCAGCCTGATGAGATCTACAACCTTGGTGCACAATCACACGTTGCAGTGTCTTTTGAAACACCGGAATACACAGCAGATACTGTGGGGCTTGGTGCGCTACGCATATTAGAAGCTATACGAATCTCAGGCCTTGAGAAGAAAACTAAATATTATCAAGCTTCTACTTCAGAGCTATACGGAGAAGTACAAGAGATCCCGCAAAAGGAAACTACACCTTTTTATCCAAGATCACCATACGCAGCAGCAAAGTTGTACGCTTATTGGATTACAGTTAACTATCGTGAAGCTTATGGCATGTATGCCTGTAATGGTATTTTGTTTAATCATGAGTCTCCAGTACGCGGAGAAACCTTTGTTACTCGTAAAATCACTAGAGCGCTAGCACGTATTTCATTAGACTTACAAGACACAGTATATTTGGGTAATATGGATGCAAAGCGCGATTGGGGTCATGCAAAAGACTACGTTGAAATGCAATGGCTAATGCTACAACAAGATGAACCAGATGATTTTTGCATTGCCACAGGCGTGCAATATTCAGTTCGTGACTTTGTTGATTTTGCTTGGGGACATTTAGGCAAGACGATTCGCTGGGAAGGTGAAGGCATGGATGAAAAAGGTTACGACACTGAGACAGGTAGCTTAATCGTAGCAGTTGATCCAAGATACTTCCGTCCAACTGAGGTAGAGACACTATTAGGCGACCCATCTAAAGCCAAAGAAAAACTCGGTTGGGAGCCAAAGATCACTCTGGAAGAAATGGTTCATGAAATGATGGAAAATGATATCAACATTGCCAAGCGTGATTCATTAGTCAAAGAGCACGGCTTTAAAGCGCCAGATTTTAATGAATAAAAAATAATTTTTAATTTTAAAAAAAATATAGTAAAGGGTTACCATAAAAATGAATACTAGTAACAGTCAAGAGAATAAGTTACAGAAAGAAGATAAAATTTATATAGCTGGCCATAGAGGGTTAGTTGGCTCGGCAATTGTAAGGCATCTAGAAGAGAGAGGCTGTTCTAATTTATTGACGCGTACACATAGCGAGCTAGATCTGACTAATCAGATGGAGGTTCAGGCCTTTTTTAAACAAGAAAAGCCTGACTATGTTATTTTAGCTGCGGCAAAAGTAGGGGGGATTCATGCGAATAACACCTACCCTGCTGACTTTATTTATCAGAATATGATGATTGAGGCTAATGTTATAAATTCAGCCTATGAGAATAAAGTTAAACGTTTGTTATTTTTAGGCAGTACATGCATCTACCCTAGAGCTGTTGAGCAGCCTATGAGAGAAGATGCATTACTTACTGGCGTGTTAGAGCCAACCAATGAGCCTTATGCTTTAGCAAAGATATCTGGAATCAAGTTATGCGAATCATACAATCGGCAACATAGTACGGATTTCCGTTCAGTCATGCCAACTAGTTTGTATGGCATTAATGACAACTTTCACCCCAAAAATTCACACGTTATTCCTGCACTCATGCAGCGTTTTCATAAGGCAAAAATTAATAATAGTGCAGAAGTGACAGTCTGGGGAACAGGAAAAGCTATGCGTGAGTTTCTATATGTAGATGATATGGCAAAAGCGTCGATTTTTGTGCTTGAGCTTGATAAAAAAACTTATCATGCCAATACTCAGACAATGCTTTCGCATATAAATATTGGTACAGGCATTGACGTGACTACTCGAGAGCTAGCCGAAACTATGAAGCAGGTAATTGGCTTTAAAGGGGAGTTGGTTTTTGATACTGAAAAACCTGATGGAGCGCCTAGAAAATTAATCGACGTATCCCGCTTATCCAATATGGGTTGGAAGTATAGTGTGGAGCTAAGACATGGACTTGAACAAACATACAAATGGTATTTAAAAACAAAATAGCTTAAAAAAGTGAGTAATAGTAGAAAGAAAAACGTTATTTCAGGCTTTATAGCCAGTGCAGGAGGTAGTACAACTTTACAATTAGTTAGCCTATTTGTAATACCGTTATATCTCGAATTAACTTCACAAGAACTATTTGGACTCTGGTTGACGTTAGGGGCTATATTGGGCTGGATTAAAATAGGCGATATGGGCATAGGTCTAGCGTTAACTAAACGATCTATTGAAGCATTAGAAAGCAACAATTACGACCTACTTTGTAGGTTGGCTTATGGCGCTATATTGTCAACTCTTATTTTTGGTATTTTGGTTTCAGGGACCGGGTATCTTTTTACTGAAAAGCTTGTTAGTATGCTTAAAGTAAGTGGAAGCTTAAAGAATGAATTTATAGCAACTTTCCATGTCCTGCTATTTGTCGCATTTATTAGGCCAGGTTTTGGAGTATTTGGCTCATTAATAGATGCTAAGCAGCATATTGCATTTCTACATATAAAAAACACAATAGTTACTTTATCGTCAATTGCACTAACTATTTTTCTTTTATTTTTAGATTTTGGAATTATTTCATTCGCTTATGGGTTGCTTTTTGAGGCGCTAATAATGCCATTTATTGATATTATTTATTTAAAAATAATTGACAATAAGGTTTATTTGTTCCCGATAAAAACATCAAGAAAAGATATTGTAAGCTTGTTAAGATTTGGTGGGCCATTTCAGGTTCTGAAAATAGCTAATTTAGTATCTACAAGTGTTGATAATATAATTATTACCTCTATTCTCGGAGCTTCTTCTGTGACTATTTACGTATTCACAGGGAAACTAGCATTTCTATTTGCAGTGTTTTTGGTAGGTATCATTCCTTCAATACTGTTTCCTGGCGTTACCCAATTGTTTGAGTTGGGGGATAAAAAGAAAATAACTAATTTATATATTAAATTATCAAATCTTGCAATAAGATCAGGATTACTTATGGGATCTATTTACTTCGTTATAAATGAGTTGTTTGTTGATTTATGGGTAGGACCTGAGAATTATGGAGGACCTGAGCTAACCACAATATTTGTTATTTGGATTATATTGGAAAGCTTTATAAGAGGCATAACTAGTATTATTTACGCCTCAGGTGACTTACATGGATTAACAACAGTATCTTTTCTTGAGGCAGTATTAAACATAATATTGACGCTTTATTTTATAGAGACTTTAGGGCTTTTAGGGGTGGTTTTAGGCACAGTATTGAGTAGAGCGGCCACTTTTTTCTATGTTCCTTTGAAAATTAATAAAATTTTAATAATTAATAATTTTAAATATATAAAATTATTAATTGTTAATGGGGTATTTGGATCCATACCAACATTAATCGCCGTTGGCGCAATAAATATCTATATGAATGAAGCCATTGGTTCAACTATGCAAATCATAATAATTTGTGGAACTGCAATTTTGACAAACATAGCCTCTTATGAAGGGTTATTTTTAATGAAACAAAAAGGAGTAAGTTGGAAGGGTAGAGTGAAATTGTTAAAAACACATTACTATTCAATTTAAAGGGAAAAGTATGCCAAGCATCAAAAAAAATAAAATTAAATCTTTTTTAAAATCAATTTACCGCGTATTTACCACTTTATTTTTTGATTTACATTTGATTTTAAATAAGTGGAGGGGGTTGCCATATTTTTTTAAAACAATACATGAATATAATAAAAAGAATAAAAATAACACTACATTTAAGCTAACGTACAGTGCTTTGTATCCTATGCTTCACGAACGATTTGATGATGCTGGATCTGCAAAAGGGCATTATTTCTTTCAAGACCTTTGGGCGTCTGAGTATGTACAAAATCATGAAATAAATAAAATTATTGATGTGGGATCTAGAATAGACGGCTATATTGCTCATCTTTTGCCTACAACAGAGGTTACTTATGTTGATATAAGGCCAATCAATAAATTTCATAAGAATTTTATCTCAAAACAGGGCAGTATTTTAAAAATGCCGTTTGAGACAAATAGTGTTGTGAATCTTAGTTGTTTGCACGTTATTGAACATATTGGTTTAGGTCGTTATGGCGACAAGGTAAACCCTCAAGGTTATATTGAAGCAATAGAAGAGCTTAAAAGAGTTTGCAGTTCTGGTGGTAGGATGATTATTGGCGTTCCAGTTGGAAATGAGCAAGTGTATTTTAATGCACACAGAGTTTTCGATCCTCAAACAATTATTAATTTATTTTCCCCTTTCCAACTGGAAGAGTTTTCATTAATAGATGATAGTGGAAGTGGGGTTATAAAGAATGCTAGTATTGAAGAGGCTTCTAAATGTAAATATGGTTGCGGACTATTTATCTTCATAAATAATGCATAGTAATTTTTCCATTATTGTTAATACTACAGACTCTTTTGAAGATTGCTGGCTGCCATTCTTTAAATTATTTAAAAAATATTGGCCTGAATATAGTGGAAGAATATATTTGAATACAGAGACAAAAGAATTCAAATACGAAGAGTTGAATATCATTTCTGTCAAAAGCGGCTTAATAAATCAACCGTGGTCTGAGTGCTTACAGTATGCAATTAACCAAATAGAGGGTGAGTATTTTATATATATGCAAGAAGATTATTTTTTGAACAACAAGGTTAACCATAAGAGCATTACTGAGCTTTATGAATTGTTTGAAAATAATAAATTTGATTGTTTGCATTTAACTGATCAATGCACCAAAGGTCCATTTGATATAAGTACTGTTAATAAAAATTTATGGGAAATAAAAAAAGGTGCTGATTATCGAGTAAGCACTCAAGCGGCATTTTGGAGGAAGGGGTCAATACTGGAAATTATTCGCCCTTGGGAGTCTGGCTGGGATTTTGAAAAATTCGGAACAATCCGCTCATGTAAATCAACCAATAAAATCATGTGTGTAAACCAGAATGCATATCAGAAAGATATTAACGAACTTATTCCTTATGTTTTTACTGGAATTATCAAAGGAAAATGGAAGCAGGAGGTTGTGCCTTTATTTAAAGAGAATCAAATTGAGATTGTTTATAAAAATAGAGGTCTGGTTGAAAAAAAAGACGGCGTCAGAGTGTTGTCTAAAGTAAATACATTTATCAATGTTGTTTTAAAATATTTAAAAAATTATTTATTAGAAATCAATTACCAAAAAAAATCTAAGAAATGAATAATTTTTTTTCGAAATTTAATATGAAATTAACCAAATACGAGTTTAAATTAAAAGATTATAAAAATTTTAATTCTGAAAATAGGAAAGTGTATTTATTTGAAGATAGAAATTGTGATGATCTACTTGATACTTTTTACAAGAGAATCAATGACTTGATTCTTAAGAAAGAGCATTTTCCCATTATTAGGATTGCTGATGGTGAGTTTCAATTTTTATTGGGAAAAAATGAATTTAACTTAAGAAAACCCTTTCATAAACTTGTTATTCATTTGACCAAGCAGTTGTTTGAAAAAATACTTAAGCCAAAATTTGAAGCCAAATCTAGGACGTACACCTCTGGAGTCTACAGCCATTCTGATCGATATAACGTTAAGAATCAATATTCAGAATGTTTAAAATATATTAGTAAAGAAGGGGTGTTGGCGCTTTATACAACTATCAAGCCTGGGTTTTATACGGAGCAATATTTACCACGCCTATTTTCATTTTTTAAGGAGAATGGCATTGATGTTAATGAACATAATTACGTTCCATTTTATTTCATATATATAATTTTGACTAATAAAAAATATTCAAAAATATATATAAATAAGAATATACATTTAGTCACAAGTTTCAACACCGAAAGAAAAGAAAAAATCGAAAACACTCTTAATTCTTTTGGAGTTAAGTCAATCACCTGGACAGAAATATCTAGAGAAAGATCTTTATTTGACACTATAAATGTAAGTAACAAAGTTAAAGATGCGGATATTATTTTTGTTGGAGCGGGTATTGGAAAAGTGCATATTTTTAATCAGCTAAAAAACATTCAGGCGGTAATTATTGATGCAGGGTATATTTTCGAAACATGGCAAAATCCAGAGTTACGAAAAGAAAGAGACTATTGTTTGGTACACAAGTAATTAAGAGCGTCTTGAAATGCATAAATTAAATTTATCAAAACATAAATTACTTGCCCCACTTTACTTATGGATTCTATATTCGGTTGCGACTATTGTAATTTTTGAATTTGGGCCACTTCAATTCCCAGTTCAAAATAAATTACATCTATATTTATATCTATTTGGCGCTCATATTTCAATTATCTGGGGTTATCACAGTGGCTTCAAAAAGTTCAGAAACATAAAAGAAGAAAAAGTAAAGTCAAAATTTATAAGTAAGAAGGTGTTGAATGTAATTGCATTTATTGTTTTTCTTGGAGTTATTATTGCTTTTGCAAGAGATTATTTGACTGGCATGTCTTTAAGTTCATCATTAGAAGATTCGTTTGGAGCTAGAGAGGCATATACCAAGATAAGAAGCGGTGGTATTTTAGGTTATCTGGAAGTGTTGTTTAGACTTGGAACGGTTCCATATTTGGCCATAGGCATTATAAATTTTAAAAGCTTAAATAAGTTTTCATCATTTGTTTTATTTTTACTGATTTTCAGAGTTATATATGAAGCTATTTTAGGATCATCTAGAAGTGGTTTGTTGATGTTGATTACAGTTATATTCTTTTCATTGGCAGCTATAAAATTCAACAATAGTATAAAAATTAGTTTTAAAAAACTATTGTTAATTGCCACTATTGTATTGACATTATTTGCATCTTATGTTTCTTATATTTCTGCTTATAGGCAGGTTAAATCCATAGAGAACTATGAAGTATATATGTCACAAAACAGTAAATACACGTATGATGCTGATAGTATTTTTAACCCGAAATTCTCAGGTGATTATAAATTACTAAATACTGGAATTTATACTGGATATTTTTACCTTGTTCATGGATACAAAGGTTTAAGTGAGGCAATAAATACCCCATTTCTTGGAACCACTTTATTTTTTGGTCATTCGGATTTCTCAATTAGAAATCTAGCAAGACTATTTGGAGAGGATGTTTTGAATTATTCATACTTTCATAGACTTGTTAACGAAAGCATATATCCTGCAACTAATTTTATAACAGCCTACGCCTGGATTGCTTCAGACACAACATTTATTGGATCATTTTTTTTACTATATTTCTTTGGGTCATTGTTTTCCAAGAGTTGGATAATGGTGTTAAAAAGCCCAACAATAGCATCTTCCGCTTTATTAGCTTGGATGGCCTTCTTCTTCTTTCAAATAAATATGACTTTTGTTGCTACTGATTTAGGAGCTTTCTTTAGTTTTTGGGGAACGATATTACTGTATAAATTTAAATTAAAGACGCATGGATAAAGATAAAATAGGCGTGATTATTCCTAGCCATAACAATCTTGATGTGCTGAAACATTCTATACCATTAGTTTATAGTGATGACCTTTATGTTATATTGTTCGATGATGGCAGTAGCGATGGGACGGAAAATTGGTTAAAAGAAAATTTTCCAAAAATTCACTACCTGAAGGGGGATGGTTCTAACTGGTGGACTGGCTCACTTGCAAAAGCAATTGATTTTGGTATGGCTAATAAATGTAATTACATTGTGTCATTGAATGCTGATGTATTGATTTCGCCTAAGATTGTCAGTACTCTTATAAAGTGTTCAAAAAATAATAATGACTCAATAGTTGCATCATTAGTAGTGGATATTAATGACCCAATTAAGGTTTTATGGTCTGGATCAAGGTTTAAAAAAATTCACAAATTATTGCCCGTGTATGCGTCCAGATATTTTATAAAACCTGGAGTTTTGATCGGTAATGCCCCCAAAACGGCATATGAGGTTGACGAAGTACATGGCAGAGGCGTATTGATTCCAAGTGACATTATAAGAAGAATTGGAAACTATGATTTTAAAACCTTTCCGCACTATGGAGGGGATACTGATTTTTCTTTTCGAGCTAAAAAAATTGGAATTAAAATGTTTGTAGAGCCACTATGCTTGGCTAAAGTTTTTGCAGAAAATACATCTTTAAATAAAAAAGAAAAAGTTTCATTTTTTGGAAAATTAATTTCAATTAAAAATTATTTATTTAAAAGAAAAAATGGAGAAGCAGTATTTGTTTGGTGGAAGCTCTACAAAAAACATTTACCATTGCAGTATTTTTTTCAAAGTTACTTATTTGTTATCATTTTAAATATTTACAGAAAACTTACTAAATAATATCATGAAAAGAATTGTTTTTATTAATCAAGTAGCAGGTCCTTTGTTGATAGATATGATCAACGTTTTTGTTGAAAAAAAATATGAGGTCATTCTATATACAGGAAAAATTGAAAAAACCACTAGAGACCTTGATGCGCGAGTTAAGATTCGGAAACTTTGCCTTTATAGAAAAAATAATAATTTTAAAAGATTGCTTACTTGGGTTTTATTTTCATTGCAGACTTTAATATGTTTAATGTATGATTTAAATAAAACTACAAAAATTTATTTTTCTAGCAACCCGCCTTTTATTCCTTTTATAGCGCTTGTGTTTAAAAATACATCATATATACATATATACGACGTATATCCCAATGCCCTTTTAGCACTACCATATGTCAAAAAAAACTCTATAGTTTATAGACTATTTTTATATTTCAATAAAAAGGCATTTAAGAAAGCAGAAAGAGTCTTTACTCCGAGCTTAGGCATGAAAAAAATGCTAATGTGTTCTGCAAGTGATAAAAAAATAAAAATTATTCCATGGTGGGCAGATACAGAATTTATCAAACCAGTAGAAAAAGAAAAAAATAGATTTATTGTTAAACATAATCTAGAGGGTAAATTTATTGTGATGTATTCGGGAAATTTTGGGTTGACACACAATATTGAAAAAATACTTAATACCGCCTTGATGTTAAAAGCAGATAATAATATTAAATTTGTAATAATTGGAGATGGGCCAAAGAAGAAAATTGTTGATCTTTTTGAGAAAAATCACAATTTAAAAAACTTGCTTGTCTTGCCTTTTCAAGAGGAAGAAATGCTGCCTTATTCTCTTGCTGCGGGTGATATCTCAGTAGTACTTGATAGTTTTTCATCTGATGAAGGCGGCGAATCAACAGCTTCCATTCCAAGTAAGACATATTATTTAATGTCTGCAGGTTCAGTGATTTACGCTGAATCTGATAATACATCTGAATTAAATAGATTGATCAATATGAATGATCTTGGAATGTGTGACAATACTCAAGATATTAATAAGTTTTTAAAGTTTATTAAAGTTTGTAGAAGTGACAAAAAGTTACTTAATAAGTTTCAAGAAAATAGTAGACTGACATCTCTTAACTTCACAAGAAAAAATGCTAGTTTATTGTACAAAGAAGTGGATAAAAATTGACATGAAAATTTTACATTTAAGCAATATTGCAGGCAGGCTAGGTGGAGGGGTAAGCGAGGTCGTCCATGCATTGTTGTACTATCAGTATAAATTAGGGCTTCGTTCTACTTTGTGGTTTGTAGGCCAGAAAAAACAGGAAAGTGAAATAGCTAGAGATAATGAAATTGATAAAAATAGGCTTACTGCATTAGACTTCAACTTTCTTCCTCGTCCTTCTTTTTTTGCAAAGTTAAAAAAAAATAACAATAATGATTTTTTAATTCATCAACACGGTGTTTTTCTTTCAACTTCATTATTAACATTATCAGCAGGAAAAAAGACGAAAACAATTATTAGCCCTCATGGTTATCTTGAGCCAGAAAAGCTAAAAGTTTCACTGCGTAAAAAGAAAGCTGTCTTAGCATTGTTTGAAAATAAAAATTTAAAAAGTTGTGACTGTTTGGTGGCTTGCTCGGAACAAGAGGCGCTTTCGTTAAGAGATTTTGGACTATCTCAGCCTATAGTGATATTACCAAATGGTGTAAGTGAATCTTTAATTAGGAAAAAACCACCAAATAAAAAAGATTCGGCATTTAAATTAAAGTATGACATAAGACCAAATACTAGAATTTTGCTCTTCTTGTCAAGAATTCACCCATTTAAGGGGCTTGAGTTATTTCTAGAGTGCATTCTCGCAATAAAAGACGAGTTTAGAAAAAATAATTGGATATTTGTCATTGCAGGAATTAATGAGTTAAGTCATGAAGAGGAGTTAAAAATATTTGTTGAAAATAATGATATAAATGATATTGTTAGATTTATTGGTCCACAATACAAGCAGGATAAGGTAAATACATTTGATTCAGCTGACTGCTTTATATTGCCCTCTAAAGGAGAGAATTTTGGGATTGCAGTAATTGAAGCTTTGGCAAGAGGTTTGCCTGTAATCACCACAAGGACCACCCCATGGAAAGAATTAGAGGATCTTGACTGTGGCTGGTGGATAAGAAGAACAAAAAATGATTTTATCAACACTCTATTGAAATTGTTTTCTAAAGATGAAAACAATTTAATTGAAATGGGTAAAAATGGAATCGAACTTGTTGAAAGTAAATATACCTGGTCCAAGGTTGCGCAACAGTCAATTCAAATGTATAAATGGGTGTTAAATGATTTCAATGAAAAATACAGAAAAGGATTTACCCTTTTAAAATCGAATGATTGAAAAAATAATAGGACTGGTTGAGGTTCTCTATAATTTACGATACTGCAACATATGATAATTACATTTAGCGGCACTGATGGTGCGGGGAAAAGCACCCAAATAGATTTATTATCAAGTTACATTGAGAGTAAATGCCGTAAATCTAAAATCGTTTGGGCTAGAGGCGGATACACGCCATTGTTCTCTTTTATAAAGAAAATATTACGTATAGTGCTGGCAAATAAAATTCCTAAGGCTGGGCCAAACTATTCTAGAAAAAAAATGCTGGAGAGGAAATCGGTATCTAGTACCTGGCTTACTATCGCGATTTTAGATTTATTTTTATTTTACGGTGTGTATGTTCGAATACTTAGTTTGTTGAATTTTGTTGTGATTTGTGACCGATATATAGAAGATACTGAAGTTGATTTTAATAGAAATTTTCCCAACAATTTTAATTCAGGATCTCTATTATGGAAAATGTTAATTTGGTCTATACCTACACCTAAGCAGTCATTTTTATTATACGTTCCAGTCGATATCAGCCTTGCCAGGTCAAGGGAAAAGGGTGAGCCCTTTCCAGATACTCCTGAGACACTAAACTTTAGGTTGAAAACTTATCTTGATGAAGGTATCTATCCTTCATATAGGTACCATAAAATTAATTGCCAACAACCTATTGAGGATATACAGTTAGAAATTAAAAAGAAATTGAAGAGGGATATTTGAAGATTCAATTGCTACGCAGAAGAGAGGATTTTTCGGGAATTTTTCAAGAATCTATTCCAGTCTTTTTTCAGGAGAAATATCCACATAGTCGTCTTTTAGATATTGACTATATTGCCAATGATTACTTAAATATTGTATATCCTTCAAATATAAATCGTGCTGACTTGACAGATTTGGTTGGCGAGTTTAAGTACCATAGAAAGCTTTATCGACGGATTTTACAATCCATTTATACATACTTAGCTATTAGATGGCCTGTCGAAGCAGTTGCATCCTCAGAGTTAATTTCTATCCAGATGCCTTACGAGGCGAGAAATCGATGGGTTTTTATCCCTGGGAATCATAGTATTAGAGTTGTTGATCTAAATAATAATCGTTGCTTTGTATTTTTGAAAACAGGATTTAATAATAAATTTATAAATTCGGATGCACAGATTAGATTATCGCACGCATGGTTAAAAGCACCTAAGATCTTTGATAAAAAGAATGACTGGTATGAAGAAGAGAGGGTGGTGGGCTTGCCATGGAATAGGTTATCATCAGAAGATTTGAGAAAAAAAATTATTGTTGAAGTTCAGGGGCAATTGCTAAGACTCTATAGGCAGTCTGCTATTAAGACATCTGTGGGTGAGTACACATCCAAGATATGTAATAATATCTTATTCTTATTAAACACTTCATTTTCTTCATTGTCAGATGAGAGTAAAGTGATTATAAGAAGCTTTGTTAATGAGTTAAGATTTCTGCTTGGTAATTGTATTGGCGATATAAATATTGATTTAGTGTGTACACATGGGGATTTTCAACCTGGAAATATATTGTGTTCGGAAGATGATTTTTGGATAATAGATTGGGAGTATTCAGATCAGCGTTCGATTTTTTATGATGCACTGGTTTTTGATCTTGAATGTCGGTCTCCGTCTGGTTTAAGCATACGTCTTGATAAAAAAATAAATGAAATGAACGGCATAAATACTTATTTAGGATGGACTGGAAATACACTTAATGAAGAGAATAAACATTATTTCCCTATATTTTTTATTGAAGATTTATTGTTAAGAATGAATGAAGTTTCAGTTCAGTCAATACATGCAAAATCCGACGCTTTATCAGTTTATTTAGATGAACTCCCGGCCATCCAAACTATATTAAAAATTAATATGCAAAGAGATATTTCGACGAATTGCAGCCCCTCTTAAATTAGCATTTAACAGATATAGAATGTTTTTATAATGAGAATATGTTGAAACACTTAATTTTGGAAGTTGTTTTTTTTCGTGAGATGCGTGTCGGAAAATAATGGCAATCTTGTTACAAAATATGGATATAAAATGAATCGTAAATCATTATTTTTTCAGGGGCTTTGGACGTATTTAAATGATGAGGTAGATATTTTAGTGCTAAGGAATTATGAAGGATTCCCTGAAGATCTTGGAAATGATATTGATTGCTTGGTGATGAAAGATTCTATTGTTGAGATACATGCTATATGCAGAGAGGTGTCCAAGAATTTTAACTTTAGAATAGTTGAATCAATACAAAGAAACAACAACCTGCTTTCTTTTTACTTTTCAGATAATTACAATCCATTAGATATTGTAAAGGTAGACTTTTTTTCAGAATTATCGAAGGGATGGCTTTCCTACGCCGATACTCAAGAGGTACTAAATAAAAAAATTAAATTTGGGGAATATTACGTGCCTAATTTAACGCATGAAGCGTATCTTTTACTTATGAAGGAGTTATTTATGTATGGTCGACTGCGTGATAGATATATTGAGAAATTTACTTCTAAATATAAGGATATTGACTTTAATGAAGTTTATGAATTATCAGGAGGGTTGATAACGAGCTTGTCAATTGAAAAAATAGAGAATGGGTATAGCAATATTGCCAATCTAGCCTTAAAACCAAGGCCAACAATGAAGAATATTCTTCAACCAATTATGGCGATAAGTTGGTTATATTACAGCACAAGGTATCGATTATTAAGTTTAAGGTTTAGAAGTAAAAAATGAAGCGTGTTTTTGATTTAATTGCTATTTGTTTTGGATTGCTATTTGTTTTGCCTGTAATAGCGATAATTGCCATTTTAGTTCGATTCAAAATTGGGACTCCAATAATTTTCAGTCAGCATCGTCCAGGCTTAAATAATCATATATTTAATATGATGAAATTCAGGACAATGACTAATGAATGTGATACAAATGGCGTCTTATTGCCCGATAGTGTTAGACTAGTCAAATTCGGAAAATTTTTGCGCTCAACAAGTCTGGATGAATTACCTAGTTTGTGGAGTGTTTTAAAAGGGGATATGAGTTTAGTAGGGCCGCGCCCCTTGCTTGTAGAATATTTGCCTTTATATTCAGAAAGGCAATCTAGACGGCATGAGGTTAGACCTGGAATTACAGGATGGGCGCAAGTTAATGGTCGTAATGCAATTAGTTGGGATGAAAAATTTGAGCTAGATGTATGGTATGTCGACAATCAATCAATTTGGTTAGATGTAAAAATATTATGGCTAACAGTAAAAAAAGTACTCGTTCGAGATGGAATTACTGCTCAAGGTGATGTTGCTATGCCTATATTTAGAGGCTCAAAAAAATGAAAAATATACTCATAACCTCGGCTGGCCGAAGAGTGGAATTGGTTGAGTCTTTTAAAGAAGAAGGTAGAAAATTAGATATAGATTTAAAAGTTATTTGTATAGATCTAGATCCAGAATTGTCACCAGCTTGTCAAATTGCAGATCTTTATTTTCGAGCACCAAGAGTTACCAGTAAAGAGTACATAAGTTTTTTAAAGCAAACATGTGCCGCTAATTCAATCACCTTGATTGTTCCTACTATTGATACAGAATTGCTGCTCCTGTCAGAGCACCGAGAAGAGTTTCTAAAGCTTGGAGTAAATATAATAATATCTGATATCTCCCTAATTCAAGCCTGTAGAAATAAAAATCATACTGCTGATCTTCTACATAATATTGAAATTGAAACACCAGCTATCTACAATGTGAATAACTTAAACTATCCTTGTTTTGTAAAACCATATGATGGTAGTTGTAGTGTGGGTGCATTTGCATTAAATGACAAATCTATGCTCACTAGTGACATATTAGATAATACTAAAAACATGTTCATGGAGCTTGTTCCAGAAAATTATGATGAATACACAGTTGATGTCTACTATGATAAATTTGGAATACTGAAATCTCTAGTGCCCAGATTAAGAATTGAAACTAGGGCCGGAGAGATAAGTAAGGGTTTAACATCTAAAGGTATTGTTTATGACTACTTAAAAGACAAATTGCATAATCTGAAAGGAGCTAAAGGGTGTATTACTCTACAATTATTTGTTGATTTAAAAGAGAAGTCATTTAAGGCTATTGAGATAAATCCTAGATTCGGCGGGGGCTACCCACTGGCTTATTCTGCAGGTGCCAATTTTCCAAAGATGTTAATTCAGGAGTATTTTTTAGAAGAAGAAGTGGATTTTTTAGACGATTGGGAGGATAATCTTTTGATGTTGAGATATGATTCAAAAGTCCTTATTCATGATTACAAATCCTAAAAAAACTTGTCTCGTTTTAGATTTGGATGATACTTTGTACAAGGAGTATGATTATCAGACATCTGGTTTAAAATATGTTGAAGAGCAAGTGTTAGAATTATACGATGTTGATTTAAGAGGAAAATTGCTGGAGTTGAGAGATCAGGGTGTAAATGACATCTTTCTAGAATTGACCAATATATTAAATATACCTTCTTCGATTAAAGATTCATTTCTTATGATGTATCGTTGTCATAAGCCTAACATTGCATTAACCTTAGAGACTAAAAAGTTTATTGAATCGGCATTGAATAACTTTGGGGAAGTTGTAATTCTTACTGATGGCAGGTCTGTTAGTCAGAGGTTGAAATTAGAGTCCCTGAGCTTATTGAAAATACCAGTATTTATATCTGAAGAGTGGAATTCGACAAAGCCAGATAATAAAAGGT
>Ga0257119_1000748_pt1 | contig 27086 bp, 21 predicted proteins | sample SI112_200mmetaG_FD_190179 | JGI IMG/M metagenome (GOLD analysis project Ga0257119, IMG submission 190179) | Marine microbial communities from Saanich Inlet, British Columbia, Canada - SI112_200m | ecosystem: Environmental > Aquatic > Marine > Inlet | place: Canada: British Columbia | collected... | reverse complement strand
TACCTTGCTATATTTAAATTTAACGCTCCTCTTGACAGGCCAAAGTATGAGTTTAAAATCTTCTTGTATATTTTCTTCTATATATATGTTTTATTGGCTCCAAGTATCTACACAGCTTGGAGAAAAATACAAGACGAAAAATTTCCAAACCTAATTCGCAATCAGATAAAGGTTTTTATTTATAATATAACCATACCTCTTCTTGTGGCTGAATTTATACAAGTCGATCCATTTTCATTTTCCAGCAACTTTACCTTCAATGCAACAAGCATAGCAATTGTAAGCATAAACTTTATAATCCGAACCTATGCAATTTATTACAGTAGCAAAAAAATAATCGGACTAAGGTTTTTGAACATACAAAAACATGTACAGTCTTTAGCACCAGACAGATCAAATTTTATAGATTATTTTAAAGACATCCTTGAGCAACTCGGCTATCTTACAACACCACAGGAACTAAAACACGTTACACAGATTTTTTTCAAAGATGTTCTTGGAGTCCCCTTTAGTTACACTCGACTACATTTAAGATCTTCAGAAAACAGACAAAAAAATATGGCCCAAAGAGAATTTGAAGTAAGCCGAATAGAATCAACAGTTGAAGAGTTCATTAACACAGAATCTGGCACAACAAAAATCATAGAAAACATTCAGAAAACAAAAATTTTAATTAAAGATGAGATAGAATTTAACAACCACATATACGAAGATGAAACAAACCGCTTACTATTGGAATTTCTTGAAGCGATAAACTCCGAACTCTTTATACCAATCTTTAAAAAAGAACGACTAATCGGCTACATTACTATAGAATCTGACTCCCGAAGAAGTCGCCTCTATAGCAACTTAGAACGTGACAAAATGGTTGTATTTGCTGGTTACCTTGGAAACGTTATAAACCTCTTACAAAACAAAAATATTTACTCCCTGATAAAAAAGGACAAAGAACTAAAAGAAGAGCTTTACAACAAACATCAGGAGATAAACCAGTACAAAGAAAGTATTCGATCTTTCATGCACAACAACAAAGAAAATGATATTGGAATTATACTATATAAAAACCGAAGATTCTCTTATTCAAACCAATCTGCTGAAAAGCTTATTGATATTAATCTAAACACACAAGAGGGTCATCCACTAACAAAAGATATAAAAGAACTGGCACAACAGGTTGAAGGCTACCGTTCATCACAAAAAATACAAACTCTGGACACACACGGAAACAAAATCGTTTTACACGCCGCACACAGCTCCGAAAACAATTGTGTTATTATTTTAGTTCACCGTCCAGGCCTTTCAAGTGTATTGCAAAAACAAATTGGAAGTCTAAAAGATCCATCCAACTGGGACTATCTTTTGTATCTTGAAACAACAGAATCTGGAAAACTCATAAATCAACTAATTCCAGGCAAAACCGAAAAGATTTTGTCCTTTAAGATTGATTTACTAAAAATTGCTCTTAGTAAAAAGGCCCTCCTTTTGGACTTACCAGAAGAGGATCTAACTGCAACGATCGAGATTATTCATCATATAAGTTTGCGAGAAAATCTTCACATATTGTCATTGCAACAACAGTATGAAGGAGAAAACAACACCGCAATAAAACTATTCGGAATAAACGCAATTTTTGGAAAAGCCGCTACACAACCAATACTTGAAAAATTAAACAAAACAGGAACGCTTTTTATAAAAAACATTCACCTAATGGATCTAGAAACACAACGGTATTTGGCAAACTTCCTTCGATATGGATTTTATAAAATCTTCAAAAGCGACATAAAAGTATGGAGCGATGTTCGTGTAATTTGTTCCAGCAACCAAAGCCTCAGAACGCTAGTCCAAGAAGGCCGTTTTTCTGACGATCTTTACAATGAATTAAGCAAAACATCTTTGGTTATGCCATCTATGCTGGCTCTTTCTGAAGAAGAACTAAGTGACTTGGCAGAAGGCTTCACACAACAAGCTATAAAAACTCAAGATTTCAAAAATTTTCTAAAATTAAGCGACACAGACAAAAACAAGTTATCTCTTTCTAAGCCAGTCAGTCTACATGAGCTAAAAAATCGTGTTCTATCTCTCCTTGTAAACAAGTCAAAGAAGCATGCAGTTTATGACAAAACAGAATTTGACCCAGCCTACCATACAACTGATCCAGGCCTTGTTGAAGCTTCACGATTAGGAAAACATGCTCTACGAGATCCAAAAATTATGATAATGCTATGGAACAAATTCAAAAGCCAAAGCCAAATTGCAGACTTTTTGGGTGTTAATCGTTCTTCTGTAAACCGTAGATGCAAGGAGTATGATCTAATATAAAGGAGTAAGGAGAAATGATGACACTTGAAGAATTTACAACAAAAAAGGAAGAGTTTCTTATCTTTCTAGATGTCGAAAAAAATCTAGCTCTCAACACACAAAGAGCATACTTTGGAGACCTTAAACAATTTACACAGTTCTGGGCAAAAATAAATACAGCAGAAAAAAACATACATATTTTTTCAGCAATAGAACGATTCCTTGTGTCTCTATACAACAAAAAAATAAACAAAAGCTCCATAGCCAGAAAGCTTTCATGCCTTAAATCATTTGAAAAATATGTTCAAACTGATGGAATAAGTTTAAATCTAAACCTAAAAAGACCAAAGATTGATAAAAAGCTCCCAGTATATTTGACTATAGACGAAATGCTACATCTACTCGACAATGTTAAAACAAGCGATCTTCCAAGCAAATTTCCCCTAAGAGATAAAGCAATATTGGAACTATTGTATGCAACCGGAATTAGATGCTCCGAGCTAATAAACATAAAACTGAAAGATATAAACTCAGAACAAAAAACAATCCTGATATATGGAAAAGGAAGAAAAGAGCGTATTGTTTTGTTCGGCTCAAAAGCCCATGAAAAATTGTTGCAACATTTGCTTCATGAAAGACAAAAAACTAAAACTACCGATGAGTATTTATTTTTAAATCATCGTGGTGGACAATTAACATCGCGGTCGGTTCAAAGAATCATACAAATGTTCAGACAGTTTTTAAAAATCGACAAGTTTATTTCCCCGCATAAAATTAGACATTCTTTCGCAACTCATTTGATCAATCAGGGAGTTGACATTAGAATTGTACAAGAGTTGCTCGGACACAAAAACATAGCTAGTACAGAAAAATACACCCACGTTTCTCAAGAACACCTTGCAAAATTATTCGATACCATACACCCTCTGCATACAATACTAAAACGAAAAGATGATTAATCAAAACAAGACATTAAAGACAAAGAAAAAATTAAGAATTATAGTTTTCGGTTTTTTGTGTTGCTTATTAATTATCACCGCAAAATTATTTTATCTTCAGGGGCACCTTTTCGACAGACTTTTTATAAGAAGTCAAAAAAATTTTTTACGAACAGAACCAACCGATTCTTTAAGAGGAAATATATTTGACCACAATGGAGAACTTCTTGCAACAAACAGACCAACACACAACATTTTTTGGCAAGGTTCTGGCAACCAAAAACTTTCTCAAGAACAAATTTCTGTGCTAAATTTTTTAGAAATAACCCTGCAAAAAAAAATAACCTGTGATTCGTATTTAAAAACAATAAAACGCGCTGAAAAATACTTTAAAAAAGAACTCATCTCACCCGATATATCATTCGAAGAACTTAGTAAAATTATAGAACAATTTCCACTTCATCCAAATCTAATCGTTGACACAAGTGTCAAAAGATTTTATCCGCACAAAAATATAGCAAGCCACGTTGTTGGTTATTTGGGCGCAATAAACTATGAGGCAACTGGTAAAATGGGAATAGAAAAGCTTTTTAATGATTCTCTTAAGGGAGAATCTGGAGAGCTTTTAAGAACAATCAATTCGCTGGGAAGAAATCTAAAAGAAAAAGAAATTAAAAAAGCCCTGGCCGGACAAGACTTGCATTTAACCCTAGATCTCAAACTACAAAAACTCGCCGAAAAACATTTTCCCGAAACAAAAAAAGGCGCATTTATTCTTATGGACTCCTTTTCTGGCGCACTAAAAGTTATTGTTTCCAGGCCATCGTTCAATCCAAATATTTTTCTAGACTCAATCATCAGCAACGACTGGAAAAAAATTCAAGAAACGCAACCTTTTATAAACAGAGCATTTGATTCATGTTATCCACCCGCATCTATTTTTAAACTTATAACTGTCTCAGCCGCTCTAGAAGAAAAAATAATCACCCAAGATTCAACATGGAATTGTAAGGGATTTTTTAGATTCGGAAAAAGCAACCTACGGTGTAGAGCAAAACATGGATCACTAACGACAGAACTGGCCGTCGCACACTCTTGTAATATATTGTTTTACGAGATTGGCAAACGAATGAACATCGATACGCTTGCACATTACGCCCACACTTTTGGCCTTGGCAAAAAAACAAACATTCTTTTCTCTGAAAAAAAAGGGCTTATACCAACATACAACTGGAAAATAGAATACAAGGGAGAGCGATGGTGGAAAGGAGAAACCCTTTCCGTTGCCATAGGGCAAAGCTTCCTGCTAACAACCCCAATTCAAATTGCAAGAATGGTAGCAAGCATTGCTAGTGGAAGTCTTGTAAATCCACGAATTTTAGAAAAAGAAACCATTATAAAACAACCACTCAAAATTTCTGAAAAAACAAGAGCCTTCCTAAATCAATCAATGCGTACTGCATCAACAGAAGGAACAGGAAAACGACTAAATAACATTGAGAATTTAACCATCTTTGCAAAAACAGGATCCGCTCAGACAAGCGAACTATCTAAGCGAAAGCTAGGTGATAAATACCTTGAACACGGGTGGTTCGTTGCTAATATTTTTTACAAAAATGAAAAACCTATTACCCTTGTTGTAATTGTTGAAAACGCTGGAGGATCAAGAATTCCGGTTAACATAACAAAAAAGTTTTTAATAGAATACAGCAAACTTATGCAAGATGAGGAAAGGAAAAACTCATGAGCAAACCAACAAAACTTTTATACATGACAAGCAACACCCTTGAATCAACGGCGACCCTTTTTGAAGTCATTCCATACGAGAATAAAGCATACGCGCTCATTGTAGATCAGACAATCTTTTACCCTCAGGGAGGAGGACAACCGTACGATATAGGAAAAATAATACAAAACGGCAAGGTATTTAATGTTGAAAGCATACGGCTTGTCGAAGGAGTTGTTTACCACTCAGGCTCGTTTGAATCTAAACCATTTGAAATCAACAAAAAGGTAGAACTAATAGTAAACAAAGAAAATAGAAACATTAATAGCAAAAGCCATTCTGCAGGGCACCTTATTGATTGTGCAATGCTAAAATTTCATCCAAAAAAAGAACCCGGAAAAGGCTTTCACTTTCCAGATGGAGCTTACGTTGAATACCTAGGAACTCTTGAAGAAGAAGAGAGAAACTCTCTAAAGGAACAACTTGCATATGAGGTTAATCAACTTATACAAAAATCATTGCCCATTGTAACCTCAATGCAAAAAAAAGAAAGTCTTGCGAACACATGCCAGTATGTTCCAAAAAACTTACCAGACAATAAACCAATACGAATTGTACAAGTCCAAGGCTTTGCCGCTCACCCTTGTGGAGGAACTCATGTTGAAAATACAACAGACCTTGGCAACATCACCATAACAAAAGTAAAAAATAAAAAAGGAAATCTAAGAGTAAGCTACCGCGTAGGATAAAAAATAGGCCGATTTTTCAACCGGCCTTAAATCTTTTACGCCTTTTTCTTTGCCGGAACAGTCTTCTTTTTTGTGGCTGCGGTCTTTTTCTTTGCTACACTTTTTGATTTTGTAGCAGCAGCTTTTTTTGTTACAGTCTTTGGCTTTGATTCACCATCAACTTGCAATTCAGCCTCATTGCATTTTTTTGCAAGACGACTAATTTTTCTAGAAGCGGTATTTGCATGTAAAACACCTTTTCCCTTGGCAGAAGCAATTTTCTTTTGAGCATCAAGAAAAAAGGCTCTGGTCTCTTCTATAGGATCACTTTTTGCCAAAGAGTTTAAAACTTTTTTAACAGCCGTTTTAACAGCCGTTTTACGAGCAAGATTTATCAAGTGGCGCTTTTCATTTTGAAGGGCTCTTTTCTTTGCCGATTTTATATTTGCCATATTAGCTTAATTCCTTACGATCGTTAAACAACTTTTTTAACCTTGTTTGCTTTGAAACATTTCGTACAAACCTTTGCTGAGACAACTTTTCTTGATGGATCGTTACTCAACGTAAATCTCATTTTATGAACATTTGGGTATAGCCAATGTTTAACCTTATTGTTCGCATGACTTACAAGATTTGCCGATTGAGGCCTTTTCCCACACACATAACAAATTCTAGACATTCTAAATCCTATGAAATTGTAAACAAAAAGTAATTCTCGTCGCACATATCTATCAGTTTAATTTAAAACCCCTTTTTTTTCAAATTAGATCCCTATGGTTAAAATTAAAAAATCACCATAAATCATTTTTTTCAAAATCAAAGAAACTCTTCAATTTTTTCTGTAAATCCACATTGGCTGCAATACAAAAAAGATTCGTATTTTTAAGGCTACCACCATCAGAACATTTTACCTGTCCTCCAGCTTCCTCAACAATAATAACCCCAGCAGCAATATCCCACCACTTAAAGCCTTTAGAAATTATTACATCTAATCTTCCACAGGCACAATATGCAAGGTCTAAAGCCAAAGCTCCCATTCTCCTGATCGAAGAAACCTTTCCAACAAGATCCAACATTGAATGTAAGGCCTCTTGCCGAGCCTCCTTTTTGTATTCTCCAACCACTGAAGCAAGAACCGCCTCCTTAAGTTCTTTTTTATTTCCAACCCTAATTGGTTTTTTATTTAAAAAACTTCCACAACCTTCAACCGCATGAAAAAATTCACCCAAAACAGGAGAATATATCATTCCCAAAACCGGTTTATCATTATGCGCAAGCGCAATAGAAACACAAAAATAAGGGATCCCATTAGCAAAATTTGTAGTACCATCAATAGGATCAATAACCCACTGATATTCGCCACTACCAGAGTCTCCAGACTCCTCTGCACAGAAAGATGCTTGTGGAAAAAGTTTTCCAAGAGATTTAATAAGATACTTTTCTGAATCAAGGTCTGCATCTGTTGCATATCCTGCACCATCTTTATAATGAAGGGTCATGGGCTTTCCAAAATGCCGCATCAAAATATCATCGCCTGCCGAACGAACTATTTCTTCAATCTTTTGAATAAAGACCGGATCCTTGTAATTCATAAAAACAGCTCTCCCTTACAAGTACAATTAATTAAACTTAAAATCCTGACGAGGCTCAATATTCAGAAGTTCATAAATTTCTGCCGAATATAAGGTTTCTTTTTCAAGAAGTTTTTCGGCTAACAGGTCTAACTTGTCCCTATTGTCATTCAAAACTTTTTGTGTTTTTGAGTAACATTTATCCAATATGGCCTTTATTTCTTTGTCAATTTTTTCAGCAGTTCTAGGAGAATAAGAATCACCCCTATCTGTTGGCAAATAAACAACCTTTCCAAGAGACTGTGTCATTCCATAATAGCAAACCATTTGACGAGCAACCTCTGTCGCATGCTTAAAGTCACTGTAGGCTCCGGTAGTAACACTTTCAAAAACCAGTTCCTCAGCAGCCCTGCCACCTAACAACGATTCTATCGTCGCAACCATCTCATTTTGAGTTTTATTATACTTCTCACGTTCAGGAAGCGTGTGTGTAACACCAAGGGCCCGTCCTCTAGGAATGATCGACACCTTATGCAAAGGGTCTAAGTCTTTTGGATTCATAAGATGCATAAGAGCATGACCAGCCTCGTGATATGCAGAAATCTTGCGATCTTCCTCCGTCAACATAACAGTTTTGAGCTCCTTGCCTACTGTAACCTTATCCCGTGCCCCTTCAAAATCTTCAAGAGTCACATCTTTTTGATTTTTTTTCGATGCACTTATTGCAGCCTCGTTTATCAAGTTTGCCAAGTCAGCACCGGTAAAACCTGGTGTACCACGAGCAATTTTACCCAAGTCAACATCTTTAGAAATACTTACTGATCGCGAATGAACCTTTAATATGGCTTCACGACTTTTAAGATCTGGATACGGAACTTCCACCCTGCGATCAAACCTACCAGGGCGATATAAAGCCTTATCCAAAACATCCGGCCGGTTTGTTGCAGCCATAACAATAATCGACTCATGAGTCGTTTCAAAACCATCAAGCTCAGTTAGCAATTGATTCAAAGTTTGTTCTCTCTCATCATTTCCGCCACCAAGACCACTGCCACGATGACGCCCTACAGCATCAATTTCATCTATAAAAACAATACTAGGAGCATGCTTACGTGCTTGAGCAAAAAGATCACGAACACGAGAAGCCCCAACTCCAACAAAAACTTCAATAAAATCTGAACCACTTATACTAAAAAATGGGCATTGGGCTTCCCCTGCAACGGCTCTCGCCAACAAGGTTTTTCCATTTCCCGGTTCACCGACAAGTAAAACTCCCCGAGTTATTTTTGCTCCAAGACGCTTATACTTTTCAGGGCTTTTCAAAAAATCAATAAAATCTTTTAACTCCTCCTTTGCCTCAACCGCACCAGCAACGGAATTAAAATTATCCTTTATTGTAGAAGGCATAAACATTTTTGCCCTGCTTTTGCCCATATTAAAAATATTTCCGCCACCTCCTCCACCAGAGCCTCGAGACTGCTTAAACATGTACCACAAGGTCAGAGGAGTCAAAATAAGGCCAAGTAACAAAATCAGATGCCACCAACTGAATTGACTCGAAGGATTTGTAAAACCATATTCAATTGAATGCTTTTCTAGCATTGGCCATAATCTAGAATCACTTTGTGGGATAGTCGTCTCAAAACGCGTTACCCCATCTTTCAATTCACCAAACAAATCTTGCCCAGATACGAACACAGATTTTATTTGATCTTTTTCGACTAGATTTAGGAATTTTGAATATTTCAGACTTTGTGTTTGTCGCGCATAATCGGTAAGCAAAGTCATACCAGCAATAGCAGCGACTAAAATCACAACTAGAACAATGAAATTTTTAGGGGCCCCTCCATTAAGAATGGGCTTTTTTGTTGGTTTTTTTGTCATACTACAATACCTATAATAAATTTTATCAATTAAAGATTTTCAATGAAACACAATTATCATTTATGAATCGTTCACAATTATTAGTATATAAAAATTTTATAATTGTAACAAATCAAGCCAGGCAAACTCAAAAAGCGACTCTCCTCTTCCACACGACAAAATGTATGCACACAAAATTTCTAACTAAGCACTTACAAACTTTGTATAAACTGGAGACCATGAAGGATACGTACAATATTCATTTGCGCCAGTTACAAACCGAACATTGCGGGTAATAATATGCATGATAGCAATACGAGACCGCCCCTTATTACGAACAGAATAAATCAAATAATTTCCACACGGGGACCACGAGCAATCGTCTTTATTCCCATAGTTAAACGTCACCTGTTTGTGCTCTTTGGTTTTGGCATCATACAAAAATAATTGTAAAACACCGCTTACCATCTTCGCATAGACAAGCTTTTTTGCAACAGAAGAATAATTTGGAGAAACACAATACCCACCAGTTGTTATTTTCTTAATTTTTTTATCTGGCAATCTCATGAAATATATCTGTGGTCTTTGCGACTGGAAGTCTGAGCAAAAAAACAATCCACTACCATCGTCCAACATGCACGGTGAAAAATTACGCCCTTTTGACGTTAAGCGCGTTAAAATTCGTGAACCTTTTTTAGACTCATCCAAAAGATACAAATTGCCGTTTCCAGAACCGGATAAACACAAAACCGTTTTACCCCCTGTTGCAGAAAATGAAGGTAGCATATTAAGACCTTTAAGATTAGAAGCTACCCATCGCTTACCGTATAAATCCACACCCATTAGTCTTAAGTTAGACTTTGTGTGCTCTGAATATAAAACTGTTGGATTTGCAGGATCTTTGTTCCAACGAGGGGCAATGCAATATGTGGGAATACCAACCAAGCAACGAGAGTTTTTTCCATCAAACTCTGCTGTATAAACATGACGAGCACGCATTTCACGATTGCCAATTTTTATTTTATTACCATCTTTACAGTAAGCTATTTTTGTCGTAAACACTCCTTTTTGACCCGTCAACTCTGGCCAAATAGAACTTGCAACACAATGGGAATCAAACCGACTAAAAGAAAAGACTCGCACCAATTTTCTTTTTATAACTTCTCCCTGTTGTGTGTCATGCAACATCCACGTCAAGCCATCATCCTTTGAGAAGCTCAAAAACAATACAAACGGATATCCCCGTTCACACAACTTTTTGAGCTGGCTTTTTTTCTCTATTATTCCGTACGATTTAACAACAACATCAAACTGTTGGCTAAACTCAAAGTCACTTTTTAAAACGTTAGCAACGGGAATAAGCTCTTTTTCATAAGAATTCATACAAATTAACAGTTTCATTTTTTCAGAAGAGTCAGAAGAAACAGTGACACGAAACTCATTCTCCTTGGCAAAAACAGACAACACAAAAATCAAGGCATAAAAAAAACAACCAAGAAGCTTCTTCATTTTCAAATCCTTCTAAAAGTTTATAGAAACCGTTTTGCCATAAAACATCTTAGGGTAAGATGTACGCGAAGCAGCGGTACGGGCTGCAACATCAAACATTCTGATATTTGAAGACTTTGACATTTCAATAGAATGCGCGCTGCCTCTCCAATCAATAGTTACCTTTAGTTCACAACTTGTTCCAGAGGGCATACCAACAGGCATTTTCCAAACACTTTGAATAGCTTCCTGTAAAAGCTCTTGAGCATGCAATGCTTCTATGTCGTAACGCCCCATATACACAACATCCTCTTGACCGGACTGTATCGATTTTTGCAACGGACCATCACGTTCGTCAACTAAATGATCTGCAACCGGCTCATTAATAACGCCCACCTCTTTTTCTTGTTCTTTTGTTTTTGCTGGTTCTGCCTTTTTTGGTACATCTTTTTCCAGTTTTTTAGGCTCTAAGGTTTTTGGCTGCTCCTTTTTTTGTTTTTCCAATTTTTTCGCCAACTCTTTCTTTTTTTCCTGTTCTTTCTTTTCTAGAGCCTTTTTCTGCATCTCTTTTTTCTTTTGTTGCTCAGATTTTTTATTAACCGAAAATCGGTCCTTTTTCTCTTTTTGCGTCTTTTTCACCTCTTCTTTTTGTTTTGCAATTAAGTTTTTTTTAATAACCGGTTTTGCTACCGTCTGTTTTACAGATTTTGAAATTGTAGTTTTCTTTTTAACCACACGACGAGGGACACTTTTTTTTACAAATCGTCCCGAAACACTCTTTGCCGCAACCTTAGAACCAGCCACAACCTGACGAACATGTTTCTGAAATGGTAAAAACACCACCTTTGCTCCCGGTCGCCTTAATGGCACACTCATCATAAACGGAACATCAAATGTGTTGCCACGGTACAAAACAAAAAGAGTAAATAAAAACACAATGTGCAAAACTAATGAAAAAACGGCAACTTTACAAAAAAAGCGCCACTTAAGATTTTGCTTTTTCTGTGGATAAGGCCACATATTCTACGCCTCCGCGAATCTTTAACATATCAACAAGGTCAATAACTTTTCCATATTCTACGCCCTGGTCACCCTGAACAAAAACAGGCTTTGACGGTTGTTTTTCAAGTTTTTGTTTTAAAATTTTAATAAGCCCCGTTTGCGTAATCGGCTTACCCTCAAAGTAAAGACTACCCTGTTTATCCAGCGCCACAACCAACTCTTCTTTTGCTTCTCTATCCTCTTTTACATGTCCCTTTGGTAGTTGAATTAAAATTGAATTATGAAACATGTGTGCTGTCACCATAAAAATAATCAAAAGAGTAAGAGCTGTATCAATTAGCGGAGTTAAAGATACTTCAGGCATTGAAAGAGTAAACCGCTTTCCCCTACGTCTGAATCTCGACATGTTGTCCCTTTATTTTACAAAAATCTTACGAACAACCCAATTAATCTTGTCCGAAACTATTGCCAACTGCTGCTCCATAAGACGCACTTGACTCATTAGATAATTGAACATAATAAGTGCTGGAATCGCCACAACCAATCCTGCTAAGGTCGTCATGAGAGCTTCTGCAATTCCTGGTGCAACAACAGAAATATCAGCCGCTTGTTGCTCACTGATTCGAATGAATGAATGAACAAGACCCCAAACCGTTCCAAAAAGTCCAAGAAGTGGGGCTGCTGCCGCAGTTGTAGACAAAATAGGAAGATAAGTTTCTTCATTATACAAAACGTCGGATACAATTTGATAACCTCTATCAAGCAACAGGTCCCAATCAGACTTTGACAATTGCTGCTTGGACTCTTCTCCATCTTTTAAAAGATCTTTTAAAACAGAAAGGTGTTGAGCAAGAACATTTCCAGGTAAGGTTTTTGTAAAAGACCTACTTACCTGCAACAATTCTTGAAACGTAGAAACTGTTTTTATTGTCTTAATCATTTGGTTCATCTGTTTTCGTTTTACAACTAAGAGAATAATTTTGTAAACAAGAACAGTCCAACACAAAATCGACATGCCCAATAAAATAAGCAACACCAAGCAGGTAACCGCGTCCGATTGCCTAATGAGCTGCCACAAAGAATTTCCCCATAAAATATTCATATATATTACTCCTTCAAAACAAAATTAAATTACTGATTAATGGATGCATTCTAACATATCACATCACATTTTATCAATTTAATAATTTTTTGTGCGCAAGAACAAACCGTTTTTATATCGCTTTATCAAACGCATTAAGAACAAAAAACCTTCATAAACCTTGAAATTAAATAAACTCATAATTAGTATGGTAAAAAGTTTGTAATGCAAATAATAAAGGAGATTTTGTAAGTGAAGAAAATAACAGTAGCTTTCTTTTTTTTCTCAATCTTATTTTCAAATTTTATATCCGCGTGGAAATGCCCAACCTGCACCTTTGACAATCCAAAAATAAGCAACTTATGTCAAGTGTGTGGAGAAAACATCATTGAAAATTTCAAACATAAACTTGAGAAATTAAACACAGAGCATGACCATCTTCTAAGAGAATTTAATAGAATTATGCGATTAAGCGACAAGCCAGCCCCAAAAGAACCAAAAGGCTCGTGGACATGTCCAAATTGCACACTTGAAAATGTCCATTCTTCGATCGCTTGTGCCACATGTGGTCAATTGGCAGGATCAACACCAAAAAAAGCACCGTCCGCTCCCCCTCCTCCAGCACCCGAAGACTCGTGGCAATGTCCAAATTGCACAATGTTCAGCTCCCTAACCACAGACCATTGCGAAACATGCTTAAACCCTCGGCCCTCACCAGCATTACACGGAGATAAAAAAGAAGAAGAGGAAGAAAAAAAAGTTGCAGCTCCACCAGCAAGCTATGCACCTATAATAAGAGAATTTAAAAAAAACCTGTACACTCGTGAAGCTTATAGTGAAGAAGCTACTGTACACCCAGAAATGGCAAAAATGGTAACAGTTGATTATCCACCTGAAAAAGCACCTGTTATAAAATCTGGAAACATTGAGCTATTTCAAGTTGCTGTAAATAGACAATCCGAAAATGGAACGTGTGGCTTTGAAGCAACAAAAAATGCAATTGCCTTCCAATTATCAATGTTAGACCCATCCAACACCGATTTTTTGTATAATGAAGAACTTAGTACAAGTCTTTTTGGTTCACCATCTGCAAAATGGATTAATTATATGTGGACCGGAGACGCAAATGAACACAGAGGCTTTGGACCACTAAAAAAAGCTATACCTGAACTTTCTGATGCGCTTGGATCCGGCACCATAGACAACACAAGCTTCCAATGGCTAGAGTCCTTAGAGATAAGGAGACTACTAGAAAAAGAATATACGGTAAGGGACAACCTTCTTTTTGGCTTGCCTAGAAAAATTTCAACCGTTTATCCATTTGCAATAAGCCGCGGGCACGAAGTAGAAGAATACCCAGACCACACAACAATTTCTGATATAAAAGGGCAAATGAATATTAGTGAAAATTATTTTGCAATATTTATTGTAATGAACAAAGAAGATCTTCGAAGTCATATGGGTGGGCACTGGTACACCGTTCTAATGTGTAAAACTGGCGGTAAAAAATATTACGTCATTGCAGACTCAGCCCCAGGAAACCCATTCCAGACCATTTCTGATGTCATGGGTAAGGATGGATTTATCAATCTTGTAAGAGAGGCATCATCCACAGAGGATGCAGCAAAGCTAGACACTGAACTTACAAGATACAAAAGAAATTTCTTGGTAAAAGAAAAAGATATTAGGGCAGCCGGAGGAATTGATGTTGATTCTTATGAAAGAATGAATAACGAACAAAAGCAAGCGGCCATTGAAAGATACAGAAAAGAACTTCATGAGCTTCTTACTGATATTGAACGAACAGTTATACGATTTAAAACAAGACGATTTACCCAAGAAGAATTAGATAGGTTTAGAAGGCCAACCTTAGAAAGAATAAATGATGAAGCAAGAACTCTAGATCTACGATATAAATCAAGCGGTGGAGATGATAGATTTTCACACAGAATAGATAGCATTGATAGAGACCTAAGAGAACTTAAAGCAAAATAAAAAGGAAAAAATGAAAAAGAATATACTTTTTTTATTGGCCATCTTTCTAGTTATAATTACACAAAACTTTCCATGGGAATGCCCAGAATGTACATTTACAAATGAAAGCCATCTTGTATCCTGCAATCTCTGCAATACAAAACGACCGGATTTGTTGAACTTTTTCAGATCAGAGCTTGTTAAATTAAACTTAGAATATGACGCGCTTAAAAGACAATTCGACACTATTGCGGCAAAAACAACGGCCGAAGCAGAATGGAAGTGTAAAAACTGTACTTTTTTTAATCCAATTTCTGCAGAAAAATGTGCAACCTGTCTACAAGTTAAGGGTTATACACCACCGGAAGAAAAGGCTCCGGATTTGGATGGACCAACATGGAGTTGCCTGTTCTGCACCCTAGACAACGCAGAAAATAAAAACAAATGTGACACATGCGAAACCCCAGCTCCTTGCTTAGAGTGTGGCAAGGTTAGCAGACTACACTACGGAAAATATCATTTTTGCAGCGACGAATGTCGAGATGAATTTGCGGCAAAAGTACCACAATTTGGCGAAGAAGAAGAAGAAGAAGAAGACGCCAAGCCTGCACCAGCACCACCAACAATAGCAAGCGCGTTACCAACATTTGAGGCCAAAAAAATTGGAGAGCTTTTAACAGCTTCTGTAGATGGAATGACTGTTAACGTATTTCAAGTGGATGTTTCAAATCAAAATTTTGAAGGCAACGGTGGAATGGCAAGTTGCGGTTACCACACAGTTAAAAACGCCCTGGCAATTGACCATGCGTTTGAAAATCCTGACAGCCTTTCCCTTTTAACAGACCAAGGTGAATTAAGGCGCAAGTTTGGAGAAGTTCCTGTTGGCGAATGGAGACAACAAATCTTAGACTCTCGGCCTCGAGAAGCAAAGGACGAAGGCAAGTGGCTAGAGGAACCAGAAGTTATAAGACTTATAAGCAGTGATAAAATCCATGTTGGGTTTGGATACATAGACTTGCTAAAGGCTTTAACGAAAGAAAATATTTTTCATAAAACAATAGCTTTTTATAAGTTTTTTGGCGGACGGGGCCATTGGTTTGTTTTAACCGTTTATAAATATTATAACGTAATAAACTTTATTATCGCTGATTCATGTTCAATTCCATCACGAATTATTGATGTGGACGTTCTTAGAGTTATTAGACAAACAATTCCAGAAAAATTATATTCGACCCTAGAAAGAGAAATACCAGCAATTAAAGCCAAAATAAAAGCAAGCTTAACAATAGAAAGAAATAGGCTACGCCGAGAACACGCAGGAAAAGAAGGAAAACTTACTATGGATGAAATGGTATATGAAGCCCTTATTCAAGAAACACTATACAATCTTTAAAAAGGAAAAAAAAATGAAGAAATTATTTTTTATAATTATAACCGCTTGTATTTTTGCAACGACACAACACATAAAACCCGCAGGATCAACATTACATGACTTTCAAACACAACTTAAAAAACTTAACGAAGATTACAATAGACTAGAAGAACAACTTAGAAGTTTAACGAAACAACATAGATCAACATATACTGCGCAACCTGCACCAAAAGGAGTTTTCCGCACCGCAAGAATTGGAAAAGCTCCAGAACCACAACCAGAAAAATTCATCCGCGTTGATGCACCAGCCATGCCAAAGCCACAATTTGCAAAAATTGAATACCTTCACACACCAGTAGAACGTGCAATAGCGACTGTTTTGCAAAAACTAGAACCTTTAAAGCTTGGCCAGACTCTTTCTCTTGATATAGATGGCACGCCAGTAGAGGTTTTTCAAGTTAGGGTATACGACCAAACAAAGCCAGACGGTGGTGGTGGATTGAGCTGTGGATACCATTCTCTTAAAAATGGAACTTATTTATTACGGGCCCTACATGAGCCTGAAACATCAGAAGCCAACATCGCAAAACTAAACGATCCTGCAATTATTGCGGAACTTTTCGGCCCAGGCCCACCGTGCGGAAGATGGCGAAAAGAAGTAGAGGGACCTCGCTTGCGACGTGACTGCATAGAGATAATATACAATTGGGTAAAAGATACTTCAACCGATTCACCATCAATGGATGGCGATGACGTTCCACCCGATATTAATCCAGCAAAAATACTTGGAGCATACGAAAAAGCATTAAAAAATATCGTTGTATCACTCGTAGATGAAAAAGCAGAACGAGTCTCTATAGATGTATTAGTAGATTCTTTGCAAAGACATTCAATTGAAGTTGTACCACCAGAAAACAGAGCCCGCTATAGTGCTACAGACATCGAAAATGAGATAAAAGCATATTTTTATACAAAAAATATTCCAGACGTATATGAAGACGCAAATGCAGCCTGGGAGGCAATACGAACATATATTAGAAATCGTACCACGCTACTATCATTTTTACCTGGACTCTCAGAACTTCAAGTTAGAATAGAATATGGTGAATTTGATACAGGAGAACCATACGCTCGAATTAAGAAAAAGCCAAGTGGCCTTACAGAAGAAGATGAAACGCCAATCGAATGGCGAGAAGAATGGGCTTATAGCAACGGAGAAAACCTCATTGACGGAGAAGTCACAAGAGTATACGAAGAAGAATTTGAGCCAAGAAAACTTTTACACGGAAAACCCGATACAAAAACAACTATATTTACACCATCAGATCTATTTACAGAAGGGGCAGAATTCCTTGACGACTACGTTACATTTGTTTCTCTAAGAGAAGCTATAACAACATTTGATTCGACTTTTCACTGCTTTGTAATGAATTCTGGAAGCCAACCTCCAGGACCAAAAGAACTACTAATAAAAGAACTACAAGCCAGAGGGCTAGAGCCGGCAGACATAACAACAGAAAGATTTGCTGAGCTAAATGACTTAGAGCTAGCCATCCTTGAAAACAGATTAAAGGTCGCATTAATTGAAGAATTATTTATTGTAAACCCAGGTTATAAAACAGATAGAGCCAAAACCGAAAAGCTTAGTATTTCGAAAATAAGAACAGAACTACACAAAGAACATGTAAAAAAAGCAAAAAAAGAAAAGAAAAAAATAGCACCACAAAGAAGACTTTCTCTTGGCTCATACGCAGCAGGAACACACCACTGGACTATGATGTTTGTGTTAAAAACTAGAGAAAGAACTCATTATGTAATTGCAGATTCTATGAACACTCCACATATACTATTACGCCATGGTACAAAATATTTAAAACCATCCCCAGCGAAAACAACTTTGAACTTTATATATGTACGTGATATTTAAGCAAAGGAAACTTTTATGAAGAAACATATTATTTTATATATATTTTTTGCCTCATTTGGCTTGTTAAACGCAGATGTAATTTTAATGAACAACGACCCTTTCAAACCAATAAGTGTGTGGGGAATAAACGGACAAAATCCTCAGACAAAATTAATTATACGGTCTATTAATTGTGGTGGCTCAATGGCATTAATAAAAAGCTCTTCACTTAATGGAATAGATCATTTATGGATTATTCCAAATTTTGGACAAGGCGGTGGCTCAATTTTTCCAATAAAAAATAATGATTGCATTTCTGTATATCCTTCTCAAAATTGCAACGAAGATAATTATTTTCAAAGCATGGTTTTTGGTACTTTAACAAAAAAAACAAACCAAAGTTGGTGCACAAAAAATATCTTACCGACAAGCTCAAAGCTTGAAGACGTAGCATATAAAGTTAGAGATTCATACGCAATACCTGAAAAAACATTTGAAATTGAGTATTCACCTATTTCAAAAATCACATCTAGAAATTCAAAATATAATGAATTTACATGGCCATATATAAAATTGGAACATGGAAACAATTTAGAAAAACTAGCAAAAAACCAATCAGTTGCAGGGCTAGACTTTACAAACTATAACGGCAAACAAAAACCTTCAATTAGCAAGTACATTAAAGACAAAGTTCAAAAAGGAACCCAACCGCCGGTACATTTAACAGGAAAGTTATACTCAAATTGCACATTTGACGGAGCCGACTTGAGAGGCCTGAACTTTGATGAAAGTTGGTTTTCTGGATGCTCATTTAAAAAAACAAACTTAAATGGAGTATCAATGCAAAACTGCACATTTGAGATAGGAAACAAAGCCAATGTAGACTTTACAAAAGCCAGTCTAGCAGGAATTAGCCTTGTTGGAGCCGCAGTTAAACAAGCCAATTTTGACTCATCCAATCTTAACAATGCAGACCTTGGATACTCAACATTAAAATCCCCAATATTTAAAGCCTGCAATCTAGACAGCACAATATTTCAATCAACCATTTTTAAAAAAGGAAGTCTCTCAAACAACAACTTATCAAAGTGTGTATTTAACAATGCAAAGCTAAACGGAACAAAGCTTAATAACACAATATTTGCGGACATAAAAAATAATCCAAAAGCAACGGTTCAAAATGACATTCTTACTGGAATGGACCTAAGAGGTGCGTCTTTAGATGGGGCTATAATGGTTGGCATGGATTTTGCAGGAAACAATATTAAATATGACAAAACAACAACTTTTAGAAAAACAAATCTGCAAAAAACAAAATTTTGTGGAAGTGTAACCCTAAAAAAAGAAGGCAAATAAATGAAAGCAAAAATATTATTAACTAAAATTATATTACTTAGCTGTTCTTTTTGTTTGAGTCCAAATTCAACCGACGACCTAATAAAAGCATCTAATGAGTGCAACCTAAAAGCATTGAAAATCGCTATAAATAAAAAAGACTTAGATATTGATAAAATAGAAAAAAGTCTAAAAAAAACAATAAATAACCGATGTGATGGAATATACATTTCGAAAGAGATTCTAAAGTATCTAAAAGAAAAATCAAAAATATTTACTCCCCCACCAAAAAAAGATATGAACGTACAATATTTGTTAAAAATGATCAAACATATGAGCAATGAAGCTGAAAGAGCTATATACGGAAGCTTATACAAAAAAACTATAGCCTATATGGCAACACATGGAGTTGATATTTGTGAAAATGGCGATTTTTTAAAGAAAGCCGTTAGGTCTACTTCTGGTCTTTCAGAAGCTGAATCAAATATATTAATTAGAAATGGCGCCTGCTTTGATCTAAAAGTTAAAGATGGTAACGACTTGTACCAGAATAACGGCTATCAAGGAGCCGTTTCACAAATTAACGGGGCGTATAATTTATTATTTTACTCATCAAAGGGAAACAGAGGGGGTATGAACAATTGGATAGACTGGATAAAAAAAGCAAATTTGTTTCCAGACCCCATAGATGCGAATGGAACAACCCCACTAATGTATGCCGCAAAATATGGTTATAAAAAAGAGTTTAAAAAGCTTTTACAAAATGGAGCTGACATAACAAAAAAAGATAAAAAGGGTAATTCTGCAATTTATTACGCTTACCAAAATAAAATATACAAAAACGACCATACATATACATCAGACACTCTAGATAAAAAAATAAAAGATCTTTCTGGTATTGACTTTACCGGTGCAGACTTTACAGATTCAGACTTAACGTTTACAAACTTAAGTTCTGCAAAAATTGGAAAATGCAACTTTACAAATGCAAACATGAATTACTCAATTTTTGGTTCTAACGATCTTTCAACACAAACATTTAATAACACAAAAATGAATTTTGCAGACTTGAACAATACAAAGTTATCAAACATTGAAAATTGTGATCTTTCTTATTCCAAATTGATCGATAAAAATCTAAGCAATTTAAGCTTCAAAAATTCAATTTTAAAAGGTACAAATTTAAGCAAGTCTACCCTTGAAAACTGCAATTTTGAGAATTGTATTATGGATAATTCTAATCTTTCAAATGCTATAACAAAAAATAAAACCAACTTTAGTGGGGTTTCATTCAATTATGCTAATCTTACGGGAGTTTCATTTGAAAGAAAAAATTCTATTTACAACAAAAAAACAACATTCAAAAACGCAATATTAAAAGGGTCAAATTTTAGCGGCCAAGACACAAAAAATAGAAATGTCATTTCCAAAATGGATTTTACAGAAGCTGACTTTACAGGTGCACAACTAAATTACGTAGACATAAGAAATGCAAAAATACCTGGTTGCAATTTCACAAATGCAAAAATAAATGAAACAATCTGGGGAAAAACAGATTTAACAGATATTACACTACACAACACAGAAATGCATGGTGCTGATTTACGCAATACAAAATTTAAAAAATTAAACTATGTTGATATTTCACGCGCAAATATTAGAGGCATGAATCTTACAAACTTTGACTTTTCAAACTCTATAATGAACTATGTTGATGCGACAGGATCAACCTTCACAAATACAAACTTTGAAAATACATCACTAAACAATGCAACATTAAGATCAAAAAAACGGCCGTCAGGCGGATGGGCTTATTCAGGAAAGCTCGAAAGCAATTGGACTTCAGAAACATCTTTTGAGAATGCAAATCTTAAAAACGCCTCATTAAAAAGCGCACTTCTAAATAGAGCAATATTTAAAGGAGCAAACCTGTATAATGCAGACCTAACAAATGCAGATCTTAAAGAAGCAAATTTTTACAAGGTAAAAAGCATAAAAAAAACTAAATTTAAAAATGCAAAAGTAACAGATAACAACAACACTTTGGGTGCCAATCATGGTGAACTAAAAACAATCTGGACAAATGGACGCACAATTGATTTCAGAACAGAGGCTATATTAAGCATGGAAGGCTGGTAACGACAGCACGATGGGTGTCAATATGGACGTAAAATTAGTTTCACAACAATGCTCCATCTAGGAATGGATCAAGATTAAAACATTTTTTTTTAGTTTTTCTTTATCTTTAATGCCTTTTTCAATTTGCAACTCATATGCTTTTTTAAGGAGCCGGCCCAATTCTGGGCCTGGCTCCATTACATCTAAAAGATCACGACCTTTTAAAATTGGCTCCTCCGGTTTATGCAATACAAGAGCCCTGTTTGCTCTTCGCAAAAACTCTGCAACCTCTGGGGCTCGCAACTTTTTGCATTCTTCTGGATTTTGAGCACGCCCAAGAACATCTGCTCTGGAAAGCTTGGCCAATATTTTCATATTCAAGCCACTTATAGAAAGCTTATAAGCAAGCCTTTTATAGGCAACATCTTTTGCTCCATTTCTAACAAAATCCGCAGGCCTTAAGTGATGTCGAATTAAAACCGAAACTTTTTCAATTAAGCCTTTGTTCTTGGTTATTCTCTTTAGCATTTTTTTTGCCAAAGGAATTCCTTTTATCTCATGCCCAATAAATTTTATCTTTCCGCCCTCTTTTGAAAATGTTGGCTTTTTTCCAAGATCATGAGCCAAAGCCGTATACATAAGAACCTGTTTTTCCTTTCTTGAGCGGTATAGAAACTTTGCCGCAACATCAAGGACCTGTTTTACATGCTCGTATGCGTCTCCTTCTGGATGTGTTTTTTTGCCTTGCTCAATACCTATCAAATCTGCCAACTCAGGCAAAACATCTTTTAGCCTTCCAATTAAATTTAGCCATTCAATTGCCAAAGAAGGCTTTTCCCCTTTTAATAGTAACTTTTCAAACTCCTGCTCAATACGCTCACAAGATACTTTTGAAAAATCCATAGACTTGCAAACATTATTAAGTTCTTTATCAGGAAACATTTTAAATCGACCAATAAATTGCATTACCCTAAAAAAACGCAATGGATCTTCAACAAAAAAATTTACATCTGGTGTTCGCAAAATTTTATCTTGCATATCTTGAATACCATCGAACGGATCAATTAGTTCATTTTTTTCGAAATCTATCGCCATAGCATTCATGGTAAGATCTCGTCTACGCAAAGCAACTTCAATATCCATGGACGGGTCAATATGAACCGTTGGCTTTCTGCCAGACTCATCTATCCTTGGTAAAGACCAATCGACATCCAAGCCACAAATTCTAAATACCCCAAACGATTTTCCAACCAAATCAACGTTGCCATACCTTTGCAAAATATGTTCAACCTGCTTAACTGACAATCTATGAATCTCAATATCCAGATCTTTCAACTGATGGCCCAAAATCATGTCCCGAACGGCTCCACCAACTAAAAAAACTTGTGCTCCATCCAACAATAAGTTATCTATGATTTTTTTTATTGGAAATTTAATCAAGACATCTTCTAGCATGTTAGAAATATTTTTGGTAGCTTTTAAAAAATTATTAGTCATAATTCACATCCTAAAACTAAAGAAAGAACTTCTATGACAAAAAACTATCGTTACTTTTTATATAGTATTTTTTTATGCTTTACGCTAGCTTACAATCTTCCAACATTCTGCTTTTCGCTCACCCAATGGTTTTCTAATTTATTCTCGGACAAAAAAATCGAACAAATGACAAGAGAATTTCCTGCCCAAGAGCATATAGAAATAGAAATAAACAACACCAACGGCTCAACAACAGTTACAACCTGGAAACAAGAAAGTATATCATTTGAAGCCGTAAAAAAAGCTTCGGAAAAAGAAATTGATAATATATCTGTTGAAGTTGAAATGGATGACAACTTACTTTTTGCAACAACAAAATTTGCAACTCCAAAAACAAAAGGACAGGTTGATTTTAATCTTATTGTTCCGGAACAAACAACAATTAAATTAATTCAAAACAAAAATGGAAAAATAACCATAAAAAATGTTGCTGGTGACATAAATGTACAAACTGATAATGGCGCAATTGACATTAGCAACACAACAAAAAATGTTCAGGCCAAAACAGATAATGGAAAAATAACCATAAAAAATGCTAACGGTGACATAGATGTAAAAACCGATAACGGCATTATCGACATTAGCGATACAACAAAAAATGTTCGGGCAAAAACAGACAATGGAGCAATAAAAGCTGCCATTAAACAATTTAAAAATGACGCTCACTACGAACTTGTAACAAAAAATGGAAAAATTTTACTATTCGCACCAAAAGATATTAACGCCAATATTGTTGCGCACGTAAAAAATGGAAGCATCATATCTGAACATGAAATCTCTCTTGCAGAATACACCATGGAAATTAACAAAAAAACACTAGATCAACTTAGAAAAAACATCCAAGGAACAATTGGAGACGGAGGAGGAAAAATATTGTTAAAAAGTGGAAATGGTATTATTAAGATTTTACAGACATAAAAGTGGTGGAGCTAACCGGATTCGAACCGGTGGCCTCATGAATGCCATTCATGCGCTCTACCAACTGAGCTATAGCCCCAACTTTACTAAAAATCGTCCACACATAACGGAACAAAAGGATAGTCTAAAAAATATATAAAAAAAAGCAATCAATTAATATTTTAAGTCACAAGAAAGGATAACTATGAAAAACTTTGCTCGCTACATAATTACACTTTTTTCTCTATCAATGATCTTCCTAAACACGCATACAAATGTTACATTCAAAACAACTCAAAATGGAAACGACTCTCTACATATAACAGCCAGTATAGATGTCTCAGAAAACGAGCTTTTGTACAAAAAATATATCAATTTCTCCGTAGATAATCCCAAAGTAACCTTGTCACCCTGGAAAAGCTCGAAAAAAACAGACAGCGTTTATGACCATTCAACAAAAAAAGATATTCTTGCGTATAGAGGAGAAAAGGATAAACCAATCGAATTCTCTCTAGATGCAACAAAAAAAGATGGGGATATCGGAACTGCTTATGTTAATTTTTCGTATTACTTAAACACCGCAAAAAAAGCACAAAATGAATCATTGCAACTGCTTTTCCCAAAAAAAGCAACCGTAGCTGATAAGCCTAAAGAAACAATATCAGAAACCGGCAAAACAAAACCAGTCGAACACTCGACAACACAAAAAGAAATAGATAAACCAAAAGAAAAGCTCGAAGACATACAAAACCCGCACAAGGAATCACGGCTATCTGACACAATTTCGGACCTTCTTGAACACACAAATTCAATTTGGATTCGGCTTCTTTTGGCTTTACTTTTAGGTCTTTTGTTAAGCTTAACACCATGTATTTACCCTATGATTCCAATAACAATTGGAATTGTTCAAGGGCAAGCAAGTAAATCTGTTATAAGAAACTTCTTTATTTCTTTTGGTTACACTCTTGGTTTGGCAACAACTTTTGCAATATTTGGTCTTCTTGCAGCACTTGGAGGAAACACCTTTGGAAGCCTCGTTTCTAATCCAATATTTGTGGTTATACTAGTATTATTTCTATCTTACCTTGCTCTTTCCATGTTTGGTTTTTATGACGTTTACATACCCTCATTCTTGCAACCAAAACAAAAAGCTGTAAAAGGTGGATCATTCGTTGCTGCATTACTTTTGGGAGTAGCTATGGGAACAATGGCCTCTCCGTGCCTTTCTCCAGGGCTAGTTTTATTGCTAAGTGTCGTTGCAACCTTAAAAAATTGGATGCTAGGATTTGCTCTGTTGTTCTGCTTTGGCATTGGTGTAAGTTCTCCCCTTTTACTTATTGGCACTTTTTCAGGTTCAATTAACATGCTTCCTAGAGCAGGTTCTTGGATGAATGAGGTTAAAAAGCTATTTGGTCTTTTACTCTTTGGAATGTGCTTTTATTACCTAAAAAACATTGTTTCATGGAATATTTTAATATGGTTTGTATCTGGATTTATGTTCCTTGCCGGCGCATATTATTTCATCAATGCAAAAGACTCAACTTCACCAGCATGGAAAAAAATCAAAAATATTCTTGGCTTTATATTCATCGTAGTCGGAATTGCATTTGCCACACAATCATATAAGGAAACTTTCTACGCCAAAGAACAAATCCAAGAAGACTTCTGGCACACAAATTATTTTAAAGCTTTAGAAATTGCCAAAAAAGAAAAGAAAAATGTTTTTGTAGACTTTTGGGCAGAACACTGTGCAGTATGCATGTCAAGAAACAAAACAGTCCTCAAAGACAAAGATGTGGTAAAAGTTCTTAAAGAAAAATATAAACTCTTTGGCCTTCCTGCATTCTTACTGATAGACCCAACAACAGAAAAAGTTGAGAAAAAATGGACAACAATTACCAAGGAAGACATTATCTCAGACGTTAAATAGCAAATATATGAAACTTGTAAGCACGAAGAATACTCTTTGTGCTTACAAACGTTACGAATCCGTACCGTTCGAAGATACCCATTCGAGGCGTCCTACAGACTTGCTCAGGACGAACGGCAAGAAAGCTTGATAAGGACTGTTTTTTGTTATTTTATAATTTATTCCTTCGGTGTCTCAGAAATCGTAAAGTATTGCCCTTTCGTTACTATTTTTTTTTGTGCCTTTTTTAAAATTCTTATCCATTTCTTAGCCGTAGACTTATTAATGTAAGTTTTAAGTATTGGCTTATAGTCTTTTATAAATTCATCATATTCCACAAAGTCAGAATACTCCTCAGGATACTCCATCCGATCACATTCATCTAAAAAGTGCCATCTATATGCAGGCGTAACTTCAATTACAATTTGATCACTTTCATTATAAATCCAGGTATCATTTTCAGAAGAATCAAACACTAAATAAGATGCTCCAATCCATGCATTCTCAATTGTCACAAATTCTCCACGCTTTTGCCAAAACTGGTTATACAAATATCCAACATCTTGATTTATCGATTCGTGAAGATTAATCCGTCCTTCCACACCAAAAACAAGAGCATCTAAAAAGTCTTCAATAACTGGACCAATAAAGGAGCTAGAAAAAAGCTTAATCTTTTTTCCGTTTTCCTCAAAAACTATATGTCCCTCACCTGACCATAGAATTGATTTTTTTTTATTTGAAACTAATATTTTTATCTTTTGCTTTTCGTTAAGTATTAATGTAATAAACTTTTTACTAATCATATTAATATCTTTCCTCTATGATTTACGTATCGGGCATCTTTCAAAACTCTTTGCGTTCGATGGCTCAACTTTTCCCATATATCAACATACCCATGAAATCTTCCTTTTACATGCTCCCTAAAAGTGATAATTTTTCCATTTTCTGTCCCTACCCTTACCTGTAATCCATTGTCATTTGTTTTTACATACAAAGAATTATCAAGAGCCTTTTGACCAAACTTAGGAGGAGGACTTATATTACCTCTAACATTTTTATGATGTTTAGGATTGTTTTCATACTTATCTTTATCTGGATCCTCCTGTGGAGGAAATCCACATCCGCTTGTAACTCTTTTTTGCCGCTGTTGCTTTTTTGCCTGCTCTCGCTTATCTTTTTTGCTTCTGAGAGAGGCTGGAAACGGCTCTTCTTTACTTTTTTTCCATGATAAATATTTTTCTACCACACCAATAGTAGCAGGTATTACAACTCATGCGGACCTGACAATAGTTGGCACCATTGCAGATAAACCAAAATTGTGAACTAAAAGATTTTTCTTTGTTA
>Ga0257119_1000734_pt1 | contig 27413 bp, 26 predicted proteins | sample SI112_200mmetaG_FD_190179 | JGI IMG/M metagenome (GOLD analysis project Ga0257119, IMG submission 190179) | Marine microbial communities from Saanich Inlet, British Columbia, Canada - SI112_200m | ecosystem: Environmental > Aquatic > Marine > Inlet | place: Canada: British Columbia | collected... | reverse complement strand
AAAAGGATTCCGTATGTTTTCCAGACTATGTCCCCTCTGCTCAAAATTTCTAATGCCGTGGCGTTTTGATCGAGTTTTTTTGCGAAGCTTTCAGGTAAAAGTTCTTTTAGTATAAACGACGTTGAAAAGTATTGGTTTGCCTGATTTAAAGATGTGTTTTTCCAAAAACTTAGCACGTCATTTTCAACTTCTCCAATTTTTTCCAGAGTTTCAAAAATGGCGTCAGAAATTTCTTGATCTAGTAGGATACGACGAGTGAAGGCTTGTCGTTTTGTTAGCCTGTTTATATCCGTGTTGGCTGTCGCTATAAAATAGTGTAGCGCTGTGCGTCCGGCGTGCGTTTTTGTATTACAGATTTTGTTGATAAGGTTGATGTTCTGGTGTCTTGTTCCTCTAAATATTTCTAAAGATTCTACAGATTCGTGGTCAAAGATCGTTTCTATATTTTTTTCTTCTGACGCAGATTGCTCAAAAAGATGGAGCATTACAAGAGAGTTTTCGTGAGTTTCAAGAGGAAGCGCTGGTATGATAGTTTTATAAATGTCCTTTTCTGAAATGAGTGGAAAAGGCGAATTTCCGTATGATTGTACGAAAAAAACACTAATTATTACCAAAAAAAACAGTGATGTTTTGTTCAAAGCCGTTTCCGTTTTTATCTATAAAAAAGAGGTTTTTTGATTGTTAAGCAAGATAGTAAGTATAAATAAATATGAGTTTTTGTGCAAAGATGAAAAATCTGTGAGTTACATGATTGTATGGTCAGCCTTGCTCAAAAATACTAATTTGGCTGCCGTTTGGTGTTTTTTCTACAACAAAATGTACGGGAAACTGATCTTTCATTGTTGTAAGGTGCGACACAATGATAACTTTGCAAAAATCCTCCTGAATTATATATATTGCGTCCATGATTTTTGATAGCCCATCTTCGTCTTGAGAGCCAAAGCCTTCGTCTATGATTAATGTTTGTAGTGATGTTCCAGCTCTACGAGCAAGAAGTTTAGAAAGTGCTACCCGTAATGCAAAGTCAATTCTGAATGCCTCTCCTCCGGAAAACATTTCATAAGGCCGTATTCCAAGGGAATCTGATATTTTAATATCAAGGGTTTCTTTTGTGCCTCCTTTTTGCAGGTCTCTTAAAGATTCGATTATTACGTGCGATTGATTGTCTGTCAATTTTGATAGCAGCGTGTTTGTTTCTTGTTCTAACTCAGGAAGGATATCCTCAATAAGAATGGCCTGTATCCCATCTTTGCTCATTGCGGTTGCAATTTCCTGATACTCATGCTTTTCCTTGGTCAGAGATTTGTTTCTCAACTCAAGATTTTTATGCTCAACTTTTAGAGTTTTTATTTTTTCTAGGCGGTTTGCAAGTTGTCCGCTAAGTTGCAGAAGTTGCTCTTTTTCCTGGTTTAGGATTTTTGCTTCTATTGTGATTTTATCTTGTTGTTCTTGTACCTGTTGTTTCTCGTGGTTAAGACTTTCGTGTTCAAAAAGTTCTTTACCAAGAATCAGTAACTTTTGCCTGATATTTTTAATATTTGCGATGTTCTTACTTATTAATAGGCGTCTTTGCGTTTGTGTTTCTTTGTGTTCTCCATGTTTTATGTGGGCCAGAAGTTGTTGCTCTATTTTTTTGAGTTCGTGTTCAATTTTTTGTTGTTGTTTTTTGTCATGTATTGTTTTTTGTATCTCCATTTCTACTGCCATGCATTTTTGGGAACAAATTTTGTATTCAGAATTTTCTTCTTTTGTTGCCTTGTATTGTTTTTGAAGAGCTAAAGTTTCTTGTTCCAGCTTTTTGAGATCTATTTGTATAGATTTTATGTCCCAGAGAGTGTCATTTTTTTGTTTGTTTATGCTTTTTTGTTTTTCTTCGAACTGGAACACTCTTTTTGTTAAATCGTCCTTTTTATGTTGCTCTACGTTTAATTTTTCTATTTTTTGTGTAGACCCGTCTATTTTTGTGTGTTGCTCAAGCAGGATTGTTTTTAATTTTTTTATTAAACTGGCAAGACGATTTATTCTGTGATGCTTAAATGTTTTTTGCTTGTTAATTTTTTTTTGCAAAAAACGCTTGCGGGAAGATGAGAGATTTTGTTCGCAAAGGGGGCAGTTTGGATTTTCTGGACACAAGTATGAGTCCTTTTTTTGTTCTAGCTCAAGAAGTTCTTTTTTTAAAAAGTTTCCTCTGGCTATGAACTTTTGGTAATGTTCTTTTCGTTTTTCAAATTGATTTTGTTCTTTTTGAAGAAGCATTTTTGTGTTTTTTTCGGAAATTAAAAAAGCTTCAGTTTTTGTTAAGTCGTTTTTTGCCGTGGTGATTTCTTTATTTAACTCTTCTTCATGTTGTTTTAGTGTTTGTAAAATTTTTTCGTGCGATATTTGTTTTGATTTTTGCTGTTCGAGTGAAAACCTTTGTTTTTCAAGGTTGCTAAGGAATTTGGAATCAATTTCTTTTTCAATTTTAAGTTTTTTTTCTTTGTGTGAAAAAAGCTGTCCCCTAAGGTCAAGTTGCTTCTGAAGAACCTCTTGTTGTTTTTTTAGTTGTTCTAATAATAAGCTTTTTTCTATTTCTAGCTTTGTCTTATTTGGAAGGTTTAAATAAGTGTGGTGGACGTTTTTCCATTGTTTGGTTAGCTCTATTAATTGTTGTGTTGTGTTTTGTTCTTCGCTTGTCAGTTGTTTTTTTTCAAAGAGTTTTAATTCAAGCTTTTTTTGCTTTTCAAATAGCTTGTTTTGATTCAGGCTCAAGCGGTTTAACTCTTTTTTATGTGTTAATTCATTTTTTGCGACGTTTTTAAGTTGTTGTTCAAGTTTTATTTTTTCTTCGTTGACGGTTAATTCCTTTGTAAGCTCCTGTTCTATTTGTTCTTGTAGTTTTATAAATGTTCGTTTTTCTTGTTCAGCGTTGCGTGCTTTTTCTAGTGCCAATTTTTTTGTTTTTTCATATTGGTAAAGGCCCAATATGCTTGCAAGAATTTCTTTTCGCTCTTTTGGAGACTTTTGTGAAAATTCATTTGATTGACCTTGTCGCAAAAATGCAGAGTTGCAAAAGGTTTCAAAGTCTAGGCACAAGGTATTTTCGATTTTTTTTTGTGTTGTTCTAATTGTTTTATCGCTTAATACAGTAACGTTTCCTTGTTTGTCGATTAGACCAAACTCTAGTGCTACGTGTGGTTTGCCATAAGTAATGGCAAACTCTCTACGGACTCTGTATGTTTGATTTTTACATTTAAAGTCAAATGTTACCATCATGTCAGTCTGGCCAAGTCGCAAAAGCCCTTTATCTGGTTTGACCGTGCTGCTTGTTTTTCTAGATTGTCCCCATATTGCCCATGTCATTGCGTCTAGGAGTGCTGATTTTCCATGTCCGTTTTTTCCTGAAAGGCAAATAAGGGCATGCCTTGAAAAATCTATGCATGGAGTGTCGGCTCCATAGCTCAAAAAGTTTTTGATTTTTATTTTCAGTGGGATCATAAATTGTATTCTCAATATGTTGGTCCATGAGCAAAAAGAACTACCGTATAAAATCTTAATAAAAATCGGAGTTTAAATAAAGTCTTTTTTGTGATAAAAGATAGTGATCGAATTAACTTTACCATTTCTTTGTTCTCAAACATGGAAAAAGGCTTGTAATTTTATTTGAATTTGGTGAAAGGGTGCTAGATGAAGGATCATATTTTTCGCCAGTATGATATCCGCGGAAAAGTTGGAGATGAGCTTGTTGTAGAAGAGGTCTATGACCTTGGCCGCGCGTTGGCATATTATTTTTTAAGAAAAAATCCGTCGACAAAAAGTGTCGCGATTGGAATGGATGGCCGAACTCATTCTCCGATTATAAAAGATCAACTTTGTGAAGGTCTTCGGGACAGCGGATTGAATGTTACTTTTATTGGGCTATGTTCTTCTCCAGTTCTTTATTTTTCTATGTTTACTGAGTCTTTTGATGCTGGGCTAATGGTGACGGCGTCCCATAATGGTAAAGAGTACAATGGGGTTAAAATTTGCTTGGGCAAAGGGTTTGTATCTGGTGACGAGATCCAGAAGGAAATAAAAGGGCTGTTCTTTGACCAAAAATATGTTATGGCGCTGTCTAGAGGCTCTTTATCCGACAAGCCAATGGTTCCATCTTATATCAATTGGCTATCGGAACATTTTGAGCATTTAAAAGGGCTTAATATCGGGGCGGTTGTAGATTGTGGAAATGGGGCTGCTGGTGCAGTTCTGCCAGATCTTGTGCGTGCGATGGAATGGAAGAATATTCATCTTCTGTATCCAGAGGTGGATGGTACTTACCCTAATCATACCGCTGATCCTGTGGTCGAAAAAAATATGTTGGGGGTAAGGCAGTTTTTAAAAGAAAACGAAGATGTCCATCTTGGAATTGGTTTGGATGGTGACTGCGATAGAATGGCTCCAATGACTAAAAAAGGATATCTTGTTCCAGGGGACAAGCTACTTGCAATTTTCTACTATTTTATAAAAAATGAGCACCCAAAGGCCACAGTTGTGTTTGATGTAAAGGCTTCAAGCGGATTAATTGAGGTTCTAAAAGAATGGGGGGCTCGTCCATTTATGTCGCCATCTGGTCACTCTCATATAAAAAATAACATGAAGGAACAGGATGCAATTGTTGCAGGAGAGCTGAGTTGTCACTTTTTTTTCAAGGATAGACACTTTGGCTTTGATGACGGAGTATATGCGATGATGAGGCTGTTTGAAATTGTTATTGGTTCATGTAGACCTCTGGATGATTTGTTAAAAATATTCCCACATAAGTTTAGCTCAAGAGAATATCGAATTACATGTGCAGAAAAAGATAAGAAAAATATTGTGGATAATATTACAAAGGTTTTTGCAGCTAAAAAGGACGCTGAAGTTGTTACAGTAGATGGTGTTAGAGCAACGATGGATTATGGATGGGGTGTTGTGCGTTCGTCTAATACGCAGCCAGTTCTATCGATTAGATTTGAGGCTAATACAGAAAAGGATTTATCTCGAGTTAGAGATGATTTTTTGGAAGCCCTTAGGGCGCATTTTGATGATGGATTTTTAAAAGAAAATATTGATCTATGAGTAACAGGGCTATTGGTTTGCACATTCGATATTGTGATTCAATTTTTGAGGTAATTGAAAAAGCCAATCGTTTGGACGTTGCGATATTGCAGTTTTTTCTTACACGCAAGCAAGACGGTGGAACTATGGTTTCTTTGTCTGATGAGCAATTGGAAACATTTGCTTTGCAGTGTAAGGAGAAATTTGAACGCGTTGTTGTTCATGCATCTTATTGGACAGACCTGGCAAGTGGTAGTAGGTACGGAAAAAAATTGCTTTTTAATGAGTTAAGGTGTGCTTCGCAGTTAGGTTGTACGGATTTTGTAATTCACTGTGGATCAGCAAGACGCTTTTCTGACAAAAGTGTTGGAATAAAAAACGTTGTAAAAACATTAAAAATCGTTGCGGAGGAAGAGTTGCCATTTAAAGTTTTGTTGGAAAATACAACCTATGAAAATTTTTACATAGGAAGTGACTTTGAGGACTTTGCTTTGTTGATGGATAGAGTTGGCTCTTTTGAAAAATTTGGTTTTTGCTTGGACACGGCGCATGCCCATTCTTATGGTTATGATATTTCGTCAAAAAATGCGCTGTCAAAGTTTTTATCTTATTTGGATTCTACAATCGGTCTTAAAAATATTGGCCTTATACATTTGAATAATACTCATGTAAAGAAAGGGGCAAGGCACGACGAACACTCTGTTTTAGACGAAGGACAAATACAAGAAGAGATTTTTAGGGGTATTGTTTGTCGTCCTGAGTTTCGTAATACACCAATTATTTTGGAGTTGCCTTCAATTGCTGAGGAGCAAGAACTTATATACATAGAAAAAGTAAAGACGTGGAGCTTGTGTAATCACGAGGAGAAATATGATTAATGTTGCCATTAATGGGTTTGGTAGAATAGGCAGAAATTTTTTACGTGCAGTTTTGGAAGATTTATCGGCCAAAGAAAAAATGCGAATTTCCGCAATTAATATTGGGCCGTCTGATCCAGGTTTAATTGCGCACTTGTTTGAGTATGACACGCTTATGGGAAAATACCCAGGTGCTGTTAGCATGGAAAATAATAATCTTGTTATTGATGGTTATTCTATTCCGATAATTGCTGAAGCGGATCCGGTTAAGCTTCCGTGGAAAAAGTTTGGTATTGATTGGGTTGTTGAGTCATCTGGAAGATTCAGAACCAGAGAAGCTTCTTTTAAGCATATTGAGGCCGGGGCCACCAAGGTTTTAGTGTCTGCCCCAATGAATGGTGAAGATATCACGGTTATTCCAGGTGTAAATGATTCGTCATATGATCCCAAAAAAGATGTAATTGTGTCTCTTGGTAGCTGTACTTCCAATGCATTGCTTCCAATAATTAAAGTTTTACATGAGCGTTTAGAAATAAAGCGTGGTTTTATGACAACTATACACTCTTACACAAATGATCAGGTTTTGTTAGATGTTGAAAAAAATGATCCGCGAAGAGCTCGTGCTGCAGCTCTTAATATTATCCCGACAACAACGGGTGTAACAAAAGTTATAGGGAAGGTTTTTCCGGAGTTGGGATCTAAAATTTTTGGTCGGTCTGTGCGGGTGCCGGTTGCAAAAGTTTCTTTGATTGATTTGGTTGTTGAGACGGTAAAAGAATCGACCCGTGACATGGTAAATGGGTTTTTTAAAGAAGAGGAAAAAGATTCTTTGATTGGTATATTGTCGGTTACAGATAAAGAGTTGGTTTCATCAGACTTTAGTGGAAACAGTTTTTCTGTTGTTGTTGACGCGCCCCTAACACAGGTAGACGGAAATCTGATAAAGGTTTTTGGTTGGTATGATAATGAGTGGGCATACAGTGTTCGTATGAAAAATTTCTTGGAGCAACGTGGTTGATAATAAGGGGTTGTTTATGAAAAAAATAAGATTATTTGTTGGGGTTCTCGTTTTATTTGCATTTTTTAATATTACTTTTGGGAGAGAACGTATGTGTGCAATTTCACAAACAAAAGATCATGTGTTTCATGAATATGACATTAGAGGAACAATTGATAAAGACTTCATGGTTGACGATGTTTATGATATTGGAAAAGCTCTGGCATGTTATTTCTTAGAGAAAAATCCGAGATTAAAAACAGTCGCTATAGGGATGGATGGCAGAAAGCATTCTCCAATTATACGAGATTTATTGGTTTCTAGTTTAACCGATAGTGGGCTTAAGGTTGTATTTATTGGCAAATGTACCACGCCTGTTATGTATTTTGCAATGCACACTCAGCCTTTTGATGCAGGGCTGATGATAACGGCTTCTCATAATGGTAAAGAGGATAATGGCCTAAAAATTTGTCTTGGAAAAACTTGTGTTTGGGGAAAAGAACTTCAAGTTGTGAAAAAGTATTTCAAACAAAGGAAGGGTGTTTTTTCTAGAAGTCGTGGATCTTATTATCGACAAGATATGGTCAAGCCCTATATTGAGTGGATGTGCAATCATTTTTCACACTTGAAAAATATTGACACGTCTTTTGTTATTGATTGTGGTAATGGCGCAGCAGGTTTTGTTATTCCAGAATTAATAAAGGAGATGGGCTGGAAAAATGTTCACACTTTATATGCTGATGTTGATGGAGATTTTCCGAACCATATAGCGGATCCCACAGTTGAAGAAAACATGCAAGATGTTAAAAAATTCTTGCAGGAAAATGAATCGGTTGAATTTGGGCTTGGCTTTGATGGTGATGTTGATCGGATGGATCCAATGACCAAGGGTGGATATCTTTTGGGTGGAGACCAGCTGGCGGCAATTTATTATAACTTTATAAAAGATGATTATCCTGGTGCTGTGGTTGTGTTTGGAATAAAAAGTTCTTCTGGTCCTATTGAGCTTTTGAAAAAATGGGGTGCGCGGCCGTATCTTTCTGCAACCGGGCACACAATTATAAAAGACCAGATAAAAAAACGTAATGCGGTTGTTGCTGCGGAGATCAGCTGCCATCTGTATTTTGCGGATCGTTACTTTGGTTTTGATGATGGTGTTTACGCTATGTTGCGTCTTATTGAGATTATTAATGAGACAGGAAAAACTCTTGAAGAGCTTTTGGAGATTTTGCCTGAGAGGTTTAGCACAAAGGAATATCGCATTTCATGTCCAGAAGATAAAAAATCAAAGGTCGTGGCGGCAGTTTTACAGGCCTATTCAGGTAGAGAAAATGTTGATGTGAATACTATTGACGGTGTTCGTGCCACAATGGATTATGGTTGGGGGCTTGTAAGGGCCTCTAATACTCAACCTGTTATTTGCTTGCGGTTTGAAGCGAACACAAAAGAAGATCTATATAAAGTTCGTGACGAGTTTGCTGAAATTCTGGAACAGTACTACGAAAAAGATTTTTTGGATAAGGAGCTTGCGGTATAATTTGTTGTAATACAAAATATTGGCTTCACAATATGCGTAAATTGGTTTACCATTAGTGTACGATTGACATCCTTTCTTTTTTAGATCGCATGAGGGCCCATAGCTCAGGGGTTAGAGCAGTCGGCTCATAACCGAAAGGTCCCAGGTTCAAATCCTGGTGGGCCCACCATGTAGATTCAAGGTTCAGGCTTATTGTATGAAAGGTTTCCATGACGCGAGATCCGTTCAATTCTTTTATAAAACTTACTCTGTTTGATGCTGAAATTGTCCAATTTGGAAAACAAATTGAATCATTAGAAAAAGACTTGTTAGAAGCACATGCAAAAAGGTTGCAGCTTGATGTTCAGCATCGGGAAGCAAAGCAGTATCTTCACGATGTGCAGAAGGCTGTAGATGCAAAAGAACTCAAGATGAAAGAGCTAGACTCTTTGGAGAAGGAAGAGCGTGTACGCTTAGATAGCGTGAAAAATAAGAGGGAGTTTGATTCTATTCAAAAAGAAATTGAGAAAATAAGTAGCGCTCAACATGAAGAAGAATCGGCTTTGATGGAGGTCTGGAACAAGCTTGAAACGGCCAAAAGAGAGTACAAAAAATTCGAGGACGAATTTGGTGGTAACGTTGCCAAGGCCGAAGAACAAATAAAAGAGATGGAGCGTGAGAAAAAAGAACTAGAAAAAGAATTAGAAAGAAAAAAGAAAGATAGGCCAGAATTAGAAAAGAATGTTCCAGAGGAATTGCTCGGGCGATATGCGGCCATACAGAGGCGGACCCCAAATCCAGTTGTTCCTGTTGAATCTGAGTCCTGTAGTGCTTGCTATTTTAATGTTTCAAAAAATGATTTGATTTTGATGAAGAGAAAAAGATTATTACAGTGCAGGGATTGTTTTCGTTTTCTGTATGTAAAAAATTTAGTTGATGAAGAGGGGAAATAGGTTTTTATGGGAAGTGGTAGCGCAAAAAAATGTGAGTTGTTTGTAGACGGCGCGTCCCGTGGAAATCCTGGATCGGCCGGGGCTGGAGTCCTTATCCTGGTTGATGGAAAAGCGGTTTGTGAAAAAGGTTTTTTCTTGGGTGAAAAAACGAACAATCAGGCCGAATACTTGGGTCTTCTAATTGGCCTTTTTTACTGCAAAAAATATATATCTGATTCGGACAAGCTTTACATTTTCTCTGATTCACAGTTGATTGTTAAGCAAGTTCTTGGACTTTATCGTGTAAAGGATCAGAAGCTAATGCGCTTGTATACTGTGGCAAAGCAAGCTCTTATAGATATGAATTATTCGTTGAAGCATATTCTTAGAGACAAAAATACAAGAGCGGATGCTTTGGCGAACAAGGGTGTAGATGAAAAAAAGCGATTGCCGCTAGAGTTTAAAACATTTCTTAAGCAACATGCGAATTTCTAAATTTATTTTAACTATTATAATTTTTTGGTCATGTTCAATCTGTGCAACTAGAATTCGTGTTCTTCTTGACCAATGTCAATCTGACCACAGTAAGACTTGGACTATTGAGTCTTCTGACGGTTTTTCTTTAGCCGGTCCAGACAGTGAAAAAAAAATATTTACGAAAAACAAATATTTGCATGTCAAAAATAATAAGCTTGGAACTTTTATAAACAACAAAAGACTTCGCAAAGAACAGATTTTTATTTGTCCAAGAAGAGGCTTTTTTTCGTTCGAAGATAAGCAGTATGATGGTTATGTCCAAATTAGAATAAAAAATAAAAAAGTTTACTTTGTTAATGTTATTAATCTGGAGGACTATGTTTTTTCTGTTTTACGTACTGAAGGGTGGCCAGGGTGGCCTTGCGAAGTAAACAAGGTGTTTGCAATTATGTGTAGAAGTTATGCGATTTCTCAACTTCTTACTGCGCGAAAGATCGGGCAACCATTTGACATTGGAAATACAAATGCGCATCAAACTTATAAAGGTGTGCATCCTGTTGGTGCTTTGCGTGAAGCTGCTGATCAGACAAAGGATGTTTTTTTGGCATATGAAGGGAAACCTATTTTGGCAATGTTTGATTCCTGCTGTGGTGGAGTTGTGCCTGCGTATATCCATGTTAATGGTGTATCTTTTGAAAAAGCCCCTTATTTGGAAAGAAAGTATCCATGTACATTTTGTAAAAAGTGCAAAATCTTTTCGTGGTCAATTGTGTATGGTGAAGAACATCTTTACGATTTATTTAAGAGTAGGCTTAAGAGAATAAAAAAAATAAAAAATGTGGAAGTTATAAAACGCGATAAAGCAGGGTTGGTTGAAAAGGTTGTTGTTAGCGATGGCAATAAAAAAGAGTTTCTTACAGGGAAACAGGTTTATTCGCTTTTGAGAGAGATTAAAAGTTTTTGTTTTTCGATTTACAAAAATGGAAAAAACTCATTCATATTTAAAGGGCGAGGATTTGGGCATCATATTGGTCTTTGCCAGTGGGGAGCTAGGGAAATGGTGAGGCAAAATTGGGATTATAAAAGAATTTTGCAATTTTATTATCCAGAAACGCAATTTATGGTTTTAAGAAACGGTAAGGGAGAATAATGCCGGGATATAAAGGGCATGTTATTGGCGGGGCCGTTGCTTTTGTTCTTTTATTTTCCTTTATGGATTTAAGTCAGGTTTCCCATATTACTTTTGTAGAATGGTTTTTGTTCACAATAATGGGAGCTCTTTTTCCTGATGTTGATATTGGAAGCAAGGGGCAAAAATTATTTTATAGTTTGCTGCTAATTGTTTTGGCAATACTTGCATTTTATGGTCGTTGGTTTACTTGTGGAATTTTGTGTTTTGTTTCGCTATTTCCAATTCTTGTCAGGCACCGGGGATTGTTTCACAAGTGGTGGTTTATTTTAATAGTCCCAATGCCTTTAATGTTGTACTTAGCCAATTGCTGGCCCAAATTTTCTCATAGTCTTTCATGGGCAACAATTTTTTTTATGGTCGGAATATTTTCACACTTATTGCTTGATTTTAAGCTGAAAATATTTAAAAAGAGATAAATACTAAATTTATTTTGAGTATCTTCTTCGTGCTGCTTTGCTTCTTTGTAGCTCAGCTTTTGCAGCCTTTGGTGATGGTGTGTTCCAACCTTTTGTAGGACTTGCAGATCGCCTTGTTAAGCTATCGAATTTACTAGGTACAACTATAGCTCTAAATCTTTTTGCTGCTCCGTGGCCTTTATTTTTTCCTTTTCCTGCAATAACAAGGTTTGTGCTTGTTGCTAGTAACAAAAGTGTTAATATTGTAAAAGTTCTTTTCATGTTGTTCCTTATTTGTATTTGTTGTTATTGATTAAAATGTTTTAGCTCTTTCTCTTCGTTCTGGTGGTGTTTTGCACCTGTAATTGACTTGGCTTTTGCTCTTTGTCTTTCAGCTGACCTTGCTTTTGCTGCTGATGCCCATGGATTTGTCTTTTTTCCTTTTCCTGCGACAGCAATATTTGCTATGAGGTTGAGTAATACAAAAAAAGTTATATATAATTTTTTATTCATATTTCCCTCTTTGTTCACAACGTTAATACACTACTACTTTTGATCATCAACAAATTTTATTTCTAAGGCCTCAAGTTTTCGTTCTAACTGGCCCATTTTTCTTTGCACTGTTGTTGGTGGATTTTCTTCTGTTTGTTTTTCATCCATCATTGCCGAAGGATCGTAGTTTCTATGTTTTGGCGTAAGTGGATGAGCTACTATTTGTGTTGTAACGGATGCTAATAAAAAGACTAAAAAAAATATTTTCATTAATGGTTTTCCTCAGGTGAAAAAACCTCCAAAATTTTCTCAGAGGTTAATTTTTTTACTCAGATTTTGGTGAACGACGTCCTTTTCTTTTGCCTGCATATGCATAAGCTGAAGATCCAGCAGCATCGCGTTCTAATGCGTCTATTCGTTCTGCCATTGATGCTAGAAAAGTTCTCTCAATGACAGCTGATGCTGATTCAAATGCAGCCCTGTCTTCTTCGGTTGGTCTTACACCTAACATTGTTGCTTCAAGCTCGGCTAGCTTTGCTCTAAGGGCTCGGTTTTCCTCTTTTCTTATTGCTTTAGCGGCTTTTCTTACGCTATTTGGCAAGGCCCTTGGGCTTCTTCTTCCTCTTCCAGCTCCTACCACGGTGGTTGCTGCAAAACCTGCTACCAACATCAATAATGTAAGAGATATATTCTTTTTGTTCACCTTATTGCTCCAATCTAAATTAATGTTCAATATTAACTACACAAAAAGTATTATTACAGATTGTCCCTCTTTTCGCAAGTTTTGTTTTTTTGTAATCTTCACATTGAAAGTTAATATCTTTGTTTTGAGTGTGCAAATGAGTCTTTTTTGTTAAAAGATAAGTGTTTTTGCTGAAAAGGTTGAGTGTTTGTAGTGATGTGTTTTGTTGTGCTGTGTGTATTTTTGGGTCATTGATGTTTTTTTTTAATATGCGATAAGAACGGAAATGAATTGGATGTTGTCAATGTGGCCGTCTGCAAGCCTTGTCGATTGTGCGTGGTGACATGGAATGCGTTTGCGTAGAGCAATAGAGAGTATTGGTGGCCGATGTGAATACGCGAAATTGTGGGCAAAGTTTTAAGTGTTATTTACACAAAAGAAAAGAAGGTTCAATGCTTGCTTCTGTATTTTGTTTTACAAGTTGTAGGATCTAGTCGTTTTCTATCGTTGGCCAGTCGCTTTTTCTTTTCTGCTTCGACACGCTTGAATATTTGTTCCAGCTCTTGACGTGAAGGCTCTTTCCTTGCTCCTGGCGATAGTAGAGAAGTGCTTATTGTTGTAAACGCGATAGTAGAAATTATGATCTTTAAAAATATTTTCACGAACATATCTCCAAGATTTTTGGCCGCAAATTAACCTTTAATGAAAAAATTTACGCACCAGTTTATTAGTGCGTAGATTTTTTGCAAATTATTAAGTGCTTTTTTTTCTAAGTTGTCTCGGAGACACCCTCAATGTTGCTTTCTTCAGCATCTGATGGAACAAATCCATCTAGATCGCCTCTAATTTCTGCAGCACGCCTTTGCCGACTAATGTCTTCGACTCTTCTAAGTTGTTGTTCTCTTGTTCTTTTTGGACGGTCTGGTGTTTTTGGATATGCTTCTTTTGCGGTAGTGTCGTCTTCTTCACGTTTTCGTTTTTTGTTATCAGCTGCAGAGACAGAAATTACTCCTGCAAGTAAACATACAAAGATAGAAATTAAAATTCTTTTTTTCATATTCATTTTCCTTAGTTTTTTAACCTCAATTTATTTATAATAATACATACTTTTATTCTATAGAATAAGCGAAAAAATAAAAGAGTTAAGGCTTTTTTGTAATGCCAGAAACCAAAAGTATGCTAGACAAACTTAACATAAATCCAGGTATGACCGAAGGCATATTGCTATGTAAAAGTGGCCACAGGCCAGAGACAACTCCGCCTACAATAATTCCAGCAACGCCCCCGTATAAATTTATTTTTTTACAGTAAAGTGACGTTAACACAAGTGGACCAAATGAGCTTCCTAGTCCAGACCATGCATATTTTACAACTCCGTAAATTGTTGCTTTGTTGCTGTAAGCTACCCAAAATGAAATCATAGGAAAAACAATTGTTGCTATACGAGAAACCCACAAAAGGTGCCGCTTTGACGTTTTTTTTGTTGTAAACAGTTGTTCATACAGGTCGTGAGTGAAAGTTGTTGCTACAACCAAAATTTGTGTGTCTATTGTCGTAATTGTTGCAGCGAAGACACCACACAAAACTAGACCAGCGATAAATGGGTTAAAAAGTTGGTTTGCCATTGTTGAAAAAATAAGCTCAGGATTTGATATTCCTTTAGCAAAGTATGCAATTGCTATTATTCCAGTTGCCGATGATGCCGTTAGAGCAAGGATTTGCCAGGTTACACCAACGCGGCGGGCAAATTTCATTTCTTTTGGGTTTTTAATGCCCATAAAATTTATAAGAATGTGAGATTGCCCAAAATAACCTAAACCAAAACCGCAAACTAAAATAAAAATGTCAAAAAGTGATGTTGATTCTGGTAATAGAGTTAGTGGTACATTTCGTAATATTGCTGCGCTTTCTATGGCGCCACATCCTCCGGTGTTAAAAAATGCTATAATTGGAACAATGCCAAGCATGAATAAAAGAAAGACACCCTGAAAAAAGTCGGACCATGCCATGGCAATAAAGCCCCCAATAAGAATGTAGCTTACGGTTAATGTTATTCCTATAAGCATTCCGATGTGGTACGAAATTCCAAAAAGTGATTCGAACAGTCTTCCCATGGCAAACAAGCCGGCAGAGATGTAGCAAGTGAAAAATACCATTGCGACTAATGCTGTTATAAGGTGAATTGCACCTCTATTGTCACCTAATTTTTTTTCAAAAAAATCTGAAAGTGTAATGCTATTTGTTTTTTCTGTTTGTGTTCTTAGTTTGGGTGCTACAAATTTCCAATTAAGATAATTGAATATGATTATTCCAAAAACCTCCCAACATTGAACAAGACCAGTAGTGTAAAATATTCCTGGAAGGGCCATAAAAAGCCAACTGCTCATATCGCTTGATTGAGCTGCAATTGCCGTAACCCAGTAGTTAAGAGATTTGTTTCCGCTGGCGTAGCTTTGGGCGCACGTTACTCTTTTATAGAAAAATAATGCAATACCTATCAAAACAAAAAAATAAAATCCAAAAGCTAAAAAGATATATGACATGGAAAAACCCTTATGCGAATATGCAGAAAAATAATAAAAACTAAAACGCCTTTTCCACACTATATAGTAAAATGTCTGTTGTTTAAAGATTGGCTGGCTTTGTTTAGTTGAAAAAAATATATACTTAACATAAATTATTTAACGGGTGCTTTTAACTAAATTTGTAAAGGAGTGCGTAATGAATATTTGTCTAAGAAGCCTGCTTGCTGTAATGCTTCTTTGTATCTTGTCATCATGTCAGAATAAAGAGCAAGAAAAACATTTTCCCATTAACGAAGTTTTGGCCAAGGCCTCACAACTTTATACAGTGAGTCCTACAATGGAAACAGTTGCTGTATCTGCAGGTGATGACACCGCAGACGATCCGTGCATTTTTATTCATCCAAATGACCCATCGTTGTCGACAATTATTGGGACAAACAAGAACAAGCAAAAGGGCGGTCTACACGTTTATGATGTTAATGGGAAGGAAATTCAATTTGTTCAAGATGGCGCAATGAACAATGTTGATATTAGGTATGACTTTTCTTTTGGAAAAGAAAAAACACCTATTGTTGTTGCTGGAAATCGGTCAAATAATAGTTTTGCTATATACAAAGTTGATATTAAAACTAGAAAGCTTGATCGTATACCATCAACCGCCAAAAATTTGGGAATGAACGTTTATGGCTCATGTTTATACAGAAGCAAAAAAGACGGAAATTTCTATGTGTTTGCCAATGATAAGGATGGACAAATTAAACAATGGCAATTGTTTGAATCAAAAGGAAAAGTTGATATAAAACATGTTCGGACTATGAAAGTTCCAACACAAACAGAAGGGTGTGTTGCGGACGATGCTTTAGGGCATTTATATGTTGGTGAGGAAGTTATAGGAATTTGGAAGTTTGGTGCAGATCCAGACGCTGGGGTTCAAGGAAAGTTGATTGATAAAATAGGAAAAAATATAACAGCTGATGTTGAGGGATTAACAATTTATTATGCCGATGAAAAAACTGGATACCTAATTGCATCTAGCCAGGGAAACAATACCTATGCAGTATATGAGCGAGAAGGGGACAATAAGTATCTTGGCCGTTTTGAAATAGCCTCTGGTAATGGTTTTGGTGGAACTAGTGACACAGATGGAATAGATGTGGCAAGTGTTCCTTTTGGTAATAAATTTAAACGTGGAATGTTTGTGGCGCAAGATGGTTTCAATGATGGAAAAAATCAAAACTTTAAATGTGTCCCGTGGGAAAACATTGCAAATAAATTTAATCCGCCATTGATTGTTAAATAAATTTAGTGAGAATTGTTAATTTTTAGGCCCCCGCAAAGCGGGGGCTTTTGTTAAAGTCCAAATATTTTTTTAGCATTATTTGTTGTTATGTTAGCAACATTTTCCAATGGTTGGTCGAACAATTCAGCAATATATTGTGCAACGTTTTGTACGTACATTGGAGCGTTTGATTTTCCTCGAATAATTTGTGGTGGCAAAAACGGAGCGTCACTTTCTAGGACCAAACAATCAAGCCCAACTTTTTTTATTGTTTCGCGTAGTTGTTCGTTTTTTGGGTAGGTTATTGGCCCACCTATTCCAAGATAATAACCCATTTTTATAACTTCTTTTGCAAGCTCTATGTCTTGGCAAAAACAGTGCAAAATCCCGCGTGCGTTTTTAGAAAATTCTTCAAGGCATTTAAACATTTCATCTCTTGCGTCTCGGCAGTGTATGATGAGAGGCAAATCGTTTTCTATTGCCAGGTCGATGTGATATTTAAATAAATCTATTTGTCTTGGTAGGTTGTACCCGGGCCAGTGCCTGTCCAGTCCGCATTCTCCTATGCCGACAATTTTGTTTTCTTCTTTTTTGTCGACCATTTTTTTTATTTGTTCAAAATCTTTTTTCCAAGATAAGGTTGCGTCGTTTGGATGGATTCCAACGGTGGAAAAAGTTTGGTCAAACCACTTTGCTATTTCTATGCTGTTTCTACTTTCAATAACGCTTGTTCCGACGGAAATAATGGTGGTTACATCGTGCTCTTTAGCATCTGATATAATATTTTGTAATTTATCTTTTGCAGATTGTTCAAGGGGTGTGTCGAACGTTTTTTTTGCTATAAAATTTAGGTGGCAATGGGTATCAATTAACATAATCAGCTAAAAACCTTATAGTTTAAATGTTTCTTGTATTTTTTATTATAAGTAAGGCCAAATTGCCGTTGACAAAGCCTTTAATAACGATATTATATGTTAACAGTATCACATATAAATAACCAGTGTTTTTAACCACAAGCTATCATACGTAAGGAGTACCTTATGAATAAGAGTGAGCTCATAAATTCACTCAGTGAGGAAACAACGTTTAACAAAAAAGATATCACCCGGGTGATTGATAGGTTTGTAAACATCGTTCAGAGAGAGTTGAAAAAAGGAAAAAAGGTTGCCTTATCTGGTTTTGGAACTTTTTCTTTATCTCGTAGACCTGAAAGGAACGGAATTAATCCTGCCACAAAAGAGCGCATTAGTTTGCCGGCAGTTAATGTTCCTAAGTTCAAAGCTGGTAAAAATTTAAGGGAATCTGTTCGTTCAGTTAAGCTAGGTTAACAAAACCTATCCTTTAAAAGTTTAGCCATGTGCGAAGGGCCTTTTTTTGAGGCCCTTTTTTTATTGAAGAAATCCATTCAACTTTTCAAAAATATTTTTTTCAAGTATTATTTAGCAATTACCAATGCATTGTTGTGTTAAAGATAAAGGCGTTAATATGATTGATCTAAAGTTATTGCGAGAAGACCCAGAAAAAATAATAGCGAACCTAGAAAAACATGATCCTTCTTTTGACGCTCGTCGACTGTCTGAGTTAGACAAACATGCCAGAAAAATTGGTGTGGAAATTGAGTCCCTACGCAAAGAAAAAAACGAGTTGGCAAAAAAGGCAAGTGATGGGATAACAGATCAATTGCGAACACAGTCTATTGAAATAGGTAAAAAATTAAAAGAGTTGGAGCGGGAGTTTGTAGAGAAGGAAAAAGAACTTGAGAATCTATACCTGTCATGTCCCAACATTTTGCAAGACAGTGTCCCTGAAGGTGGAAAAGAAAAAAACAAAGTTATAAAAACTGTCGGGAAAAAACCGGAATTTTCTTTTCCTGTGAAAAACCATGTCGACATTGCTCAAGCTCTTGGGTGGATAGATTTTGAATCTGTGTCAAAAATTACGGCTCCTCATTTTGCGTTGTATAAGGGTGATGGAGTAAAGGCTTTATATTCTCTTATGTTATTCATGTTGAAAAATAACATTGCTCATGGGTTTTTGCCTATCTTGCCTCCGTATATGGTTAACGAAGAATCTCTACAAATTGCTGGAAACTTTCCAAAATTTAAAGAAGATGTTTATTCAATCAAGGGTGAAAATCTTTACATGACCCCAACTTCCGAAGTTAATTTAACTAACATGTATCGTAACCAAATTTTGCCCGAAGATCAGTTGCCACTAAAAATGACATCGTGGACAAGCTGCTTCAGAAGAGAAGCTGGTGGTTATGGTGCAGCAGAAAGAGGTTTGATACGAATTCATCAATTTGAAAAGGTTGAGCTTTATTCAATTTGTACCCCTGAAAAGTCTAACGATGAACTGGATCGTATGATTTCTTGTGCTGAGACAATTTTGGCAAAGTTAGGTCTTCATTACAGAATTAGTTTGTTAGCGGCGCAAGACTGCTCCTTCCCGTCGTCAAAGACTTATGATATTGAGGTCTGGATGCCAGGGCAAAAGACCTACTTTGAGGTGTCCTCTGCAAGCAATTGTTTGGATTTTCAGGCAAGGCGTGGAAAAATCAGATATCGTGATAAAAAGACATCAAAAACGTGTTATGTTAATACGCTGAATGCTTCATCCTTGGCGCTCCCACGTTTGTTGGTGGCTCTTTTAGAGACATATCAGCAAGAGGATGGAACTGTTAAGTTGCCAGATGTTATTTTCAAAGAAGGGGTAAGCTGGTAGTTTGATATGATTTCAAAAGATATTATTCGGCAAATTAGAAATCTTGAAATTTATACAAAGCGCCTTTTGAGTGGTATGCATGTTGGAGATTATTCGACGGCTCAAAAAGGGGGGGGATTTGAGTTTGATCAGCTAAACGAGTATCAACAGGGTGATGATGTTCGGTTTATAGATTGGAAAGGTAGCGCCCGATCAAATAAAATTTTGATGAGACGTTATCTTGAGGAACGAAATAGAACTGTTTTGTTGTTTGTTGATATTTCGCGCTCGAGTTTTTATTCCTCTGGTTCAATGTTGCGCTATGAATTAATGGCACAAATTGCAGGAGTAATCGCATTGGTTGGAAACCGTGGCAAAGATCACATTGGTCTTGTGTTGTTTTCTGACAAAATTGAAAAAGTTATTGCTCCAGGGAGAGGAAACCCACACATTCACTCAATTATGGAAACGTTATTTACCATCGAATCTGGTGATAGCAAAACTGATCTGAATGTACCGTTTTCCTACCTTGCATCGTCGAAAAAAAAGGGGGTATTGGCTTTTGTTATATCCGATTTTATTGGAGAGTCTTTCGAAAAGTCCCTAAATGTTGCACGAAAAAAGTATGAAATTGTTGCTATAAGATGCCTGGATAAGAATGAACAACATTTTCCAAATGTTGGAACGCTACGTGTAAAAGACATAGAATCTGGAGAGTTTGTCGAAATTGATACAGGCGCTCGTTTTGGCGAAGCTATCTCTGAGCGAATAAAGTTGCAGAATAAGATGTTTAAAAAACATGCCGTGGACGTTCTTAATGTTAATGTTTCGCAGTCTTTTATTGCCGACGTGGTCAAATTTTTTAGACGTCGTATGAGGTATTAATGAGTGAGCATACAGGACCAGATCAAGATACTATATATGACATTTACGATGTGTGGTTCGAACCATTTTGGCATACTTGGTGGTTTAAGGTTATTGTTGCTGTGCTGGTGGCTACGATATTAATTTTGTTTGCTTTTTTTGTGTGGAAGAAGTTTCTTAGAAAAAAAACCTTTTTGTGGGATTCTTGCCTGGAAGGTCTTGATAAAATTAAAGTGAATTATTTGCTTTCGGATGAAAAAATGCTTAGCAAAAAGCATAATAAGATGTATTATATTAATTTGATTGATTGTCTAAAATTGTATCTTTGTAAACGATATGGTTTTTCTAGTCTGGGTGACACTGATTTGGAAATGGTCGGAATATTAAGAAAAATGAATGTAGATAAATTTGTTAGTAATTCGGTTGAAAAAATTTTTGATGGTGCTATTTCTATTAAATTTGCGCAGCAGTCTGTTGTTAAAAAACAAATGGAGTCCGATTGGGATTGTGCAGTAAATATTGTGCGCAGCTCTATCCCGGATAAAGATTCGATATAATAATTGGGATTATTTGTGTTTGATGTGTCCGCAAATGTGCGGTCGGTGTATATTCACTGGCCATTTTGTCCTTATCGGTGTACTTTTTGTCCTTTTGTTGCTTTTTCGTCGCATGAAGAGTACATGGGGCGTTATCATGATTGTTTGTGCAAAGAGATTGAACGGTTTGAAACGTTAAAAGAGCGACAAATTGAAACTTTATACATTGGTGGAGGAACGCCAAGTACTTATCCTTCTAATTTGCTACTTGACATGTTTGGTAAACTAAGAGGTAAGTTTAACTTTTCCAAAATTAGAGAAGTAACTATCGAGTTAAATCCTGGAACAGTAGTTAGAGATGATTTGAAGTTGTGGTGTTCTTTGGGGATTAATCGATTAAGCGTAGGAATACAAAGTCTCAATGATAAAGTTTTGAGCACATTAAATAGGCGCCAAAAAAGTGAAGATGTTTATTCTTTGCTTAAAATGGCACCTATTTATTTTTCTAATATTTCGGTGGATTTGATAATCGGTCTTCCTGGGGTGTCTGACGACGAATGGAAAAAATATATGCGAGAAGTTGTTTCATGGCCAATTACGCATGTTTCTATTTATTTCCTTTCAGTTCACGAAGAGACAAAGTTGTATTTTGGAGTAAAGTCTAAAAAAATTATGTTGCCAACTGATGATAGAATTGTGTCGTTGTACAAGTGGTCTGCAGATTTTTTGGCGAGCAAGGGTTTTGAACGTTATGAAATTTCAAGTTTTGCTCGATCGGGTTATCAAAGCATTCACAATAAAATTTATTGGGATAGAGTTCCGTATAAAGCATTTGGAATAAGCGGTTGTTCTTTTGATGGAAAAACTAGATTTAAGAATGAAGCAAAGTTGGTTCCATATTTTGAAAAAATTGATCGTGGTGATGATACAGAAGTTTACAGCGAGGTTATAGAAAAAGAACAGGTTTTGCTAGAGATATTGATGCTTGGTCTTCGGCAAGAACGGGGCATAAGAATTAAAGAGATTTTGAGTTATTATAGCGAGCAAGAAAAGAAAGAGTTGTTGTCTCTTATTTCGGACCTAAAAATAAAAGGGTTTGTTGATTTTGATGGAAAGATTTTGAGGCTTTTTTCCAAGGGAATTCCCTTGGAAAATGAAATAGTACTAAAGCTTTTTCAGATAAAAGATGGTAGAAAAAATTTAAGTGATAGGTTTTAACGCTTATATAGAGAGGTAAAAAATACATGGCTAAACATGTTGGTATTAAGTTACCGAAAGACTTGATGGAAGTTCTAAAGAACGGAAAAACCGTTGCGGTTTTGTCGACTTTTTCAGAAAAAGGTTTGCCCCATACAACACCAATTCAGTGTCTTTATCCAAAGGGGGACGAAAGTATTTTGATATCCATACATAAAGAGCATACGGGATATCAAAACATGGCCTGGCAAAAAAAAGTTATGATATGTTTTATGGATGAACGTGATGTTGCATACAGTGTTTTAGGTCGAGCTGGTGTTGTCAGAGCCCCATCTGTTGTCCACCCGTTGATGAATGTTGTTCGTATTGATATTATTGACGTCAAAAGTGACGCTTCTGTTTTGATGCGAGTTGATTCTGGTGTTAGATGGAGTTACACTTCAAAGGAAGCGGAGGAATTGTCGGTTAGTTTGATGGATGAGCTTAAGGATTTGTCCGCGACGTTGTGATTGTGTATAACGGGTATGGAGACGGTTTTTATAAAGGAGTTAATAATGAGTTGGCTAAAAAAAAGCTTGGCCGCTGTTTCAATTTTGGCCTTTGTTTTTTTTGTTGAGGTGTCTTGTGGGGACAAGAAAAGTGATTCAACTGCTAAAGCTGCAACGCCTGTTGCTTCTACTTCAAAGGATGCTTCACCTAAAGATGCAACCAAAAAAACAGGTGATGCAAAAACCGATTCAGAAAATAAGCCAACTTCAAAAACAGATAATACTAATTCTTGGGGGGTTGTTGCAAAGACGTCTTCAGACGCAAAAGGTCCAGAGAAAGATTCTAAGTCAGACGTAAAGCCTGCGGACTTGTCTTCTGGCAAAAATAAAAAACCGGCTCCCAAAGACCCTTCTGCCGTTTCTTCTAATACAAGTGATTCGACAAAACCTGCTGCCAAACCGGCCTCATCTGTAACGTCTCCAGACAAAGACGCAGAGACTCTATCATCGACGGCTCCTCAGGCGAAGCCTTCTTCTTCAGATAGCTCTTCAGACACCCCCCCGGATTCTCCGCCATCTGATTCGGATGGGCCAAGTTCACCCGGTAAAAGTATACCTCCTGGTCCTTCAAAAGCAGTAGCTCCACCTTCTTCGGGTAGTGGTGGTGCTCCAGATTCTGATGACGGTTCCAAGGCCTCTTCAAGCAAAGACGGTGATGAGGTCAAAAAGGTTTCACAGAAAGAGGTTGACCCTGAAGGAATCGATACTATCGACATTGAAACTGGCGGAAATTGGTTGTTAAAAAGAGTCTGGTGGCAAAAGAGTGTTGATACTTTCGAAAAAATCAGAACATGGCTTGAAAAAGTGCTTGATAAACGTATGATTTTTTATACCAACAGAAGCAACTTGGATGCCGATCTAGACGCTTTTTACATAAAAATTGGTTTCGAACGTGGAGGGTTTGATGGACTAATGGACTCCCTTAAAAAGGCGTTGGATGATATTCGTCAGGAACAAGGGGCGTTGGATGTTAATGAGCGGAGTCTTCTTCAAAAAATTTCTAGCAAAAAAAATGATCTAGAAGCTTTGCATGGTGAAATCAAAGGACTTGGAAAACTGGACAAAGATATAGACGATGCCTTGTCAAAATTGCTTAAGTATGTTGATCAGTGTAGATCTTACGAAAGAGATGCATGGGATAAGTTGAAAAAAATTGGGCTTGTTCTAAGTGATCAGCAAGCAAAAAATCTTTTTTATCAGGTAAAAGGAGATCTGCAAAACATTCAGCAAATGCACAATCATATAACCCAGGCCTTTGCAAGCTATTTCAATCAAAGTGTTAAAAAAGCAAAAGACAAAATGACCAAGATCGAATCAGGAATGAAAGATCTAAAGGGCAAGGGTGTCGATCTTCAAAAACAGGTTGAGACTGTCAGAGCAAAAGCAGAAAAAGAAGAACAGGAAGATGCTGTAAAGCGGGCAGAAAAAGAGTGGACAGTAAGACAAAAAGAGCTTGCTGATAAAAAGAAAAAAGCCGGATTTATTATCAGAGTAAAAGATGTTGTTGTAACAGGTGTGAGCGCAGCATACGAAAAAGTTCGGGATTTTGTTGTACCCGTTGTCAAGAAGTTATATGGCGGAGCAAAAGGTTTGTTTTTGAGGGTCAAAAAGGAAGGTCTGCAGGAAGTAAAGGAATATAGCGAGAAACCAAAAGTAGATAGTACTATTAAATCACCACAAGTGACAAAAAAACATGCTGCTGATGATCATGCAAAAAAGGTTCATGATTTGGCTGATGATAAGGCTAAGCCGGTAGAAGTAACAAAGAAAATAGATGAACCGAAGCATTTAGTTCCCAAGCCAGATGTAAAACCGAAACTTGATAAATCAACTATGCTGCCTTCAATTGTTAGGCCAGCTGATCACACAGCCTTGCACCCATCTGTTCCAGCTCATATTGAGGGAGGTGCTTTGGGGGTTGGACCAATATCCGTGCCGTTATCTCATGATAGCAAGAGTAAACAAGAAGGGCTGTTGGGATCTCATAAAGACATTAAAATGCCCGTGGATTCTGGGCCACAGTCTTTAAAAAAGCCGAAGCCAGAGGCTGCCAAGTCGGCAGAGCCACTAGATAAACCAGGCTTGGCGGAGAAAAAAAATATAGGGGAGAGGCCTTCTTTAATAAAGTCTAAACAAATTGTGCCGTTACAAGGCTTGGCAGTGAAAAAAGATGCTAAGCCGGACAGTATTGTTTCCACTGAGAAAAAAGCTTCTGAGCCAAAAAAGGTCGTTGTGCCTAAAGTTGCGCCTAAAAAGGACGTTGAGCCAAAAAAACAGGATGACAAAAAGCCTGAAAAAAAAATAGATAACCACGGAGATGTGAAAAAGATTAGTGATGATAAACTGGCACAAAAGCCGGCACCAAGCCATTTGAAGATGGGAAGTCTTTCAACATTTTAAAAACTTTTAAAAAGACCATTTTAAAATTGGATTTTTGGTTGTTTCTGGTATAGTAATGTTTGCTAACACACTACGAATCTGTTAGCTTCTGTTTTTGATATTTGTGCCGAGGTGGTGAAATTGGTAGACACGCAGCCTTGAGGGGGCTGTGAGATAATACTCGTAGGGGTTCGAGTCCCCTCCTCGGTACCATTTTTAGGCGTAAAAAATAGTTAAGTCATTCTTTCTAGTTAAGAGGATATAGATGAAGAAGGGATTGCTGTCTTACGGTTTTATATTGTGGGTTATTTTGGCGAGTGCTGGTGCGTATTTATTATGGAGCAAATATGCAAAATTGCGCTTCGGAATAGATCTTGTCGGTGGCACGTACATTACTTTAGATGTTGGTGTTGAAAAAGCTATCCAGTCTAATCTAGAAGAAAGGCTTTTGTCTTTAAAAAAGAATCTTAAACGTAATCATGTTCCCGAGCCAGTTTCTGCAAAAATAGAAAATGGAACATTGACTCTCAAATTTGCATCTCCTGCCGATGTTCAAGCGGCTTCTCCTATTATAAAGACATCTCTGTCCGAACTTGAGCGAGATGTTCAAGGAAACTCATTCATAGTTAGGTTTCCTGCGAGTGTAGAGGAACAGCTTAAAGCAAATGCAGTTGAAAGTGTTCGTGATGTTTTAGATCAACGTCTTAATAAGCACGGTACATCGGAGGTGTTAGTTGCTACAAAAGGAAAAAGAAACATAATAATAGAGCTCCCTGATGTGCGTGACAGAGAAAAAGCAAAGGCAATGATAGGAACTCCTGCGATGCTTGAGTTTAAAATTGTAGAAAAAATGTCTAGCTCAGAAGATGGATTGCTCGAAGATACAGATGGAGAGATTCCAGAGGGGCTAACGGTTGTCCCTGGAATATTTGAGGGTGGTTCTGGCGCTGTAAGCCGAAAACACTATCTGCTTCCTGCATATGCAGAGCTTACAGGTAATCATTTGGTGAATGCCTACGCCGGTATCGGCAGCGGTACTCATGGTAATGAGCCGGTTATTCACTTTAAGCTTTCTTCCGCTGGGGCTGAGTTATTTGGTGAGTTAACAAGCCAAAATTATGGTAGAAATATGGCCATAGTTCTGGATGACGAAGTTATTTGTGCTCCAAGTATTGGTCAGCCTATTCATGGTGGAGAGGCCTATATTCATGGTCGGTTTACTTGGGACTCTGCTAAAGATCTAGCAATGATGTTGAAAACAGGTGCTTTTGCTGCTCCTGTCAAATTTATTGAAGAAAGAGACGTAAAGGCAACTTTAGGTGAAGAGGCTATAAGAAAAGGTCTGCGGTCTTGTGTTATTGGCCTTATCCTTTTGTTCTTGTTCAGCTTGTATTACTATGGAATGGCTGGACTGTTTGCGTTCATTGCTCTTTTATTTAATATGTTATTAATTTTACTTGGTCTTTCTTGGTTGAATTCAACCTTAACATTGCCTGGTATAGCAGGGATGGTGTTGACGGTTGGAATGGCCGTTGATGCGTCTATTTTGATTTACGAAAGAATAAAAGAAGAGCTGTCACATGGGACTTCGTCTTTTAAGGCGGCGGTAAGTGAGGGCTTTAATGGAGCGATGGGTGTTATTTTGGACGCAAACATTACAACGTTTATTGTTGGTGTTGTGCTGTACAATTTTGGAACTGGCCCAATTAAAGGTTTTGCGGTTACAACAATGTTGGGCATTGTTGCAACTTTAATCACAGGGTTGTTCTTCTTGCGTTCAATATTTACTTTTGTCCTAAGTTATCTAGGGTTTGAGAGAGTAAAAATTTAGTGTAATCTTTTTATTAAGTGTGGCGGCGTAGCTCAGCTGGTTAGAGCGGCGGAATCATAATCCGTAGGTCCGGGGTTCGAGTCCCTGCGCCGCTACCAAAAGTGGTTTTTCTATAGTGTATAATATTTCATTAATTCTTACGCTTATCCGGTTGTTTTTTTCCCCATTAGTTTTGCCATTTATTCTCTTTTATGGATGGTCTAGTGTCTCCTGGGAGAGTAATATTCTTTTGGCCGCAGTTTTTATTTTGTTGAGTCTCACAGATTTTTTTGATGGTTATTTTGCTCGCAAGTATAGAATGGAGACCAAGCTAGGAAGAGACTTGGATCCAATTGCAGATAAAGTTTTAATTTTCTCTGCGTTGACGACTATTTTGGCGATAGGGAAGTTGCATTTTTTCTGGGTGATTTTATTTGTTGGTCGAGAATTTTTTGTAATGGGCTTGCGAATTATTGGGCTTGAAAATAATGTGAAAATTGATGTTTCTCGTATCGCAAAAGTTAAAACAGCGGTTCAGATGATTTTTATAACAGTTTCAATTTTGAGTCCAATGAAGAACTTTAATACCTTAAATTTTTGGACTGTTTGTGAACTGATTCTTTTGGCTAGTGCCGTATTTTTATCCATTTTTACGGCTTACAAATATTTTCAATCATTTTCTCGAGCTTGCTATAAGAAGTAAAAAGGTTGTGTTATGATTCATTTTCTTATTTTGGCATACCTTGTTGGAGCAATTCCCGTTGGATTTATCGTTTCATGGTTAAAGGGTGTTGAAAATATTCAACAGCGTGGTTCTGGCAACATTGGAGCAACAAATGTGTCGCGTGTTTTAGGTGCGCGATATTTTTTTGTGGTATTTCTACTAGATGCTTTTAAGGCATTTTCGGTTATTTTTTATGGTCAGTATTTTGGGTTGTCTCAGTGGATCATTTTTGTTGGAGTAATTTTATTGTTGG
>Ga0257119_1000722_pt1 | contig 27874 bp, 25 predicted proteins | sample SI112_200mmetaG_FD_190179 | JGI IMG/M metagenome (GOLD analysis project Ga0257119, IMG submission 190179) | Marine microbial communities from Saanich Inlet, British Columbia, Canada - SI112_200m | ecosystem: Environmental > Aquatic > Marine > Inlet | place: Canada: British Columbia | collected... | reverse complement strand
CGTCAACGCATCGGCTTTCAAATTTGGCAAACCTGAAAGCCGATGCGTTGACGGAAATTGGCCATGCTTTTGTGCATTTTGCCCGAATTTCGCTTGAGAAGGCAAAATGATGCGGGGGCTTGTGATGGCAATGTTCGTTGGTATCGGCTATGGATGCGATCTGATGGCCTCTGACAATCGGGACAGTTTAGCATTACTTTTGCTTGCACTAATCTGAAATTTCAGAACTTGATTTTCAAGGTGCCAATTTTCCAGGTTCAGTTGGCTTGGGTCAGGGAGTAGCAATTTGCCTAGCAAGGGAAGTTCTCATTTGGGTAAGGGACTTCCTAAATCCTGCCTCGACATCTAGCTTCCTTCACGAAATGTGCGGGAGAACCCATTTTAGATTATCATTAACATGTCAGCATATTGACTGCCACGGTCGGAATGATGCAGAAGGTTTTTAGAAGGCTTGCGGTTGTGAGCAGCCATGTGGAAAGCCTTTTCCACGAGACAACTTTCCAGAGTAGGTTCCATCGCCCTGTTTTTGTCAAACGAACCCGGTTTAGATTATCATTAACATCTTGTACTATATTATCTGGTAATTTTTACGAAATTTGTGCCGGAACCCCTTTTAGTTATCAAAAACAGACTGAGTTTACATAAAACCTCAGGCGAATTTGCCTGAGGTTTTATTGTTTAAAAGTATCTGCCTTGACAATGTCAAACTACTCAACCTCGATTTGAAAGATGGCGAAAGCGGTTGTACTTATTGAACATTCGAAACTTCTCTGCGGCGCGAATTTGCGGGTTTGGCTTTTATTTTATTTTCTGGTTTATGCCGAAAGTAATTTTCATCCGAGTACTCAGATGCATACACATAATGATAGGGTGATTTTGTTGAGCGGATATTATTTACCACGACCCCCAAAATATTTGCCCCGACTTGTTGCAATTGCTTCACGGCTTGTTGAGCCGCAGCCAGACGGGTTCTACCCAGCGAGAGCACGAGAATAACCCCATCGACATGTTTGCTGAGTACGGCGGCGTCGGTCACTGCAGTCAGGGGCGGCGAATCAAAAATCACTACATCCGATTCTGTTTTAATATTGGAAATTAACTGATACATTTTATCCGAAGCGAGTAGTTCTGCCGGATTAGGTGGTAAGACCCCCGAGGTAATTACGGTAAGGCCAGTAGAATTGTTTTTACGCAGTACGCTCTCCAGATAAATATCTTCGTTCATGAATAGCGAGGTAAGCCCCCAGCGATTGGATATTTTTAGCTGATGGTGAATCCGCGGCCGCCGTAAGTCAGTATCAAGCAGAGTAATTTTTTTTCCGCTCTGGGCCAGAATTATACTCAGGTTGATAGCTACCGTTGTTTTACCATCTCCCGGTGTGGGACTGGTTACTAAAATTGTCGTCAGTGGATAATCTACACTGGCAAACTGGATATTGGTGCGCAGGGAGCGAAAATCTTCGGAAGCAGGCGCGCGTGGTTGCACTGCCGTAATCGGCGCATCACTCTCCTCCATTTTGCGGATCATGCCTAATACCGGCAATTTCAAAATTTGATTTACCTGATCAATATTGCGAATCGTATCATCCAGGGCTTCAATCAGAAAAATGCTGCCCACGGCCAGCATTGCCCCCACGACGCTAGCTAGCGCCGTATTCATTAGGATGCGCGGTCGAATGGGTATTTCGGGCGCATCAGCAATTTCAACCTGAACCACATTCGAAATCGTCTCTACTTCGGCCAGATTCACCTGCTCATAACTTTGCATAGTATTGGTATAGGTTTGTTGAGATTGAATTAAACTCAATTCCAGGCGTGAGCGCTCAATCGCCTGTGCCTCCGATTCGCCTAAGGCTGCAATTGAAGCCTCGAATTCGGCAATTTTTTGCTGAATCTCTTCCAGTTGCAACATCAGGCGTTCTTTTGTGCTTGCATAGCGCGCTTCTTGCATGGCCTGGTTCTGCGCGCCAAAAACGACGACGATCTCGTTGGCAATATCTGCCGCCCGCTGCGGGTTGGTATCCTCGATTGCCACATCGATCAATTGCGTATCGCGCACGGATTGCACGGTGATCATATCGTGTAAATCATCCAAATTGATTGCAAGTTCTAAATTAGCAACAACTTCGTTGAGTACCGGCTTCTTTACCATCATTTCTGCATAGGTTTGGGCAAGTCGCTGGCTGGTAAGCAACGCAGTGTAGGCCTCGCCAACCTGTGTGGCGGGTGCTTCACTTACAATGATCGTTGTAGATGCCTGATACACCGGCTGCATCTGTTGGCTGACAATGAACGCGGAAAGCCCGGCCAGAAATGCCGCAAGTAAGATCAACCAACTCCAGCGCCCGATCAGCCGTAAATACTGCCGTAAATCGTCCGCGAGCAAAGGGGGTGGATTTTCGAGCATTATATTTGTTTCCATAATTCTCCTTTTATCAGATAACGAACAGACACCTTGTGAGTTACAAGCCAGAGTTCAGACTTAGTTCAAAATGCACAGATTGGTTTTGCAGCAAATCCTTATTCAGGGAAATTCCTGGATTGCTTCAAAAGTGATCTCGAATTCTTGCGTTCCCATCATATCACCAGACCAAACCCAGAACCCCGATTCACTATCTTGTGCCCAGCCTGTCTCTGGTTTAGTAATTTGATACCCAGAAGGTGGCTTGATTTGAAGCACCAGGGGTAGAGTCAGTAGCCCGGCCTGTTTCTGAACACGCAGCGAATAACTCAACGTGCCTGCCACGTAGCGTTGCAAAATCCTGGGGTTCAGTACCAACTCTAAAACAATATCTTGGTTTTGGGCACTGGGTAACACAAAAAAACCGCTCAACATTTGGGCATTTCCTTCGCCCGTTCCGGATGAGACCTCCCCGGCCCAATCTTCGCCACTCAGCAGCCATGTCCCTGAAACGGGGGTGGAATTTGTGCCTATAACAGCGGTATCAGGTGCGATATACGCGCGCCAATAATCCCAGTAGCAGCGTGCCTGCATATCGGCATAGACCCCGCTGCCATAATCGGCCTGGTGCACACAGGCAACTGCTTGTGTGCCATTATGGGTGTATTTTACAATCAACATCGCCGGAATCATTTCAGGATTTGAAAAATTTACCAGATAAGTAATTTGGCGTTGGATTACCGCATCGGTTTTATTGAAGCCGACATTGGAATCAACCAGATAAAGGAAATCGCCCTCTCCGGGATGAACACTGTGATCCAGGCCAATCTTTGCCAGCGCATTCTGGATTTCGGGCTGGTTCACATAAATTAAGATATGCCCCGCCTTGAGCGATTCCAGCGCCGCGCGTCCGATGTTCAGGAGCTTTTCCACATCTCGGAGAGCCAGAAAATTCTCGGCCAGCGCGCCTCCTAGTTGGGGCATAAAATCTTTGCGGTGCTGCCACCATTCCTGGCTCAACGCAGCATCGGGGGAGTCTGCCCAGGCCTGTTGCATCAGGTATTCCACATTTTCAGCGGTGACTGTTTCGGAGAACGCGGCTAAATCCAATTCTCCCAGATGGTTGAGTAACATTTTTACGGCTTCCTGATCGACAGCGATCACGCCATGTGTAGCCTGACTGGTAGAGAGGGTGTATAAATCTTGCGCGCTGCGCGCCGCGGTGGGGAAATCGGGCGACCAGTTGGCATCCCGCGGCAGCCACAAACCGGCCAGCATAAATTGATGCAAGGCATCTGGCGGTGGGGGGTAGTTTTTTGCAAAATCGTCCACGGCGTAGGAATCTTGCATTGTAAGATTGACAATATCACCTGCCGCAAATTCGGCGATGCCAATGCCGGAGATAAACCCCCCTGTGGCACGCAATTCATCCCGGTTTTGAGCTAGCACCAGGTAGGCGCGCGGCTGCTCCTCGCTGCCCAGTAAATCTGGAATCAACATCAGGATTTGTAGCCCTTGTTGTATTTCTGTATATTGTTCATCAAATTGCTGGATTGCATCGCCAAGTTGATGGGGGAGTTGCGCTGTTTCAATCTGTGGGCGAATTGCCCGGGCGTTGGCCAGTGCTTCGGCGGCGCGTGAAATTTCGGGTCGGGCTTCCGAAAGGACCCTGTAAATCTGTTGCAAATAATCTTCGTTGAGTGTCTCTGCCTGGGTCATGGCGAGGATAGGCGATAAATTCGTGTATACTAAATGGCCTGCCTCGGCCAGATTTGCCGAAAAATGCAGCAGAATAGGCACCTGACCCAGAGATTTGCCTATACCTGGCAAGGAATTTGCTACCTTGAAGACAGGCGTTAGCGGCCAGGAAAGTCGGCGTAATATCTGTAAATCGCGGTCCAGCACCGGAAGGTGGCTGCCCCAAGTGTTAAATTCTGTAACCGAAAACATATTGGTGGAATTAACAGATGTATAGACCGATGATTCTTCAACGAGATGAATGGTAAAATAGAAAAGTGCATCTGCCCACAGAATGCTGGCAACGCTGATAATAAAAAAGATGAAATTGCGCACGCGATGTGGTTTTACCACTGGAAGAGACTCCAACAGCCGTAACTATTGTATTGTGTGGAGCGAACTGGATGCTCCATCGGGAGGCAAGATGAAAAAGTCATTGATTCAAAAACTGGTTGTAATTGTGCTTGCTGTCGTAGTTGCAGCTTTGGGTAATTTTGATAATCAATTGGCCTGGGCAGGCTCACTCAACCAAACCGTGCCAACGGCGACACCTGCGCCTAGCCTTACGCCATCCGCCACGCCCACTGAACTTGCATCTGTGACACCAACAGCCACAGAATTAGCATCGGAAACGCCGACAGAAATGGCATCGGCTACTAGCACAGACACGGTAATTGAAGTTCCAACAATTGCTCTCGAAAGTGACAGCACCGGAAGCGGCGAAGGCGATACCCCTGCAGACGATGCGGCTCGGAAACAATTAGGCCTGATTCTGGCCGTAGGCACAGTGGTGGTTCTTGGTGTTGGCACCGCGGCAGGGCTGGGAATTTGGTGGTTGATAAAATCCAATTCGGCGAAAATGCCTCCGCCACCGAGCGATTAAAGTTATTGCAGGTTTGTACTATGAAGTGTTTGGTAACGTGTCACGCTACCTGAATAAATTATACCGAACTCTATTGCTATACACTCAACACTTACCTTGCAAAATTCGTGCCCGCTTGCCCCGAAAAGCACACCCTTCTTTTGAATTCTCGCTACAGAATATTCTGCAATTGTGGTGTTGGACGCGAGTTATCGAATCTCGCCTACTTGTGTAGCAGATGAATTGGGGGTTGTATTTGTGTGCAGGTTGATTGTTTTTGCTTGTGTTAGCATCTGCGATACCCACAATGCCCCGGGCAATGTTTCTAGCATGAGGATGAAGCGCGTGATCGCCACCAACGTGAGGGCTTGCTCGATGTTGGCGCCAAGTGAAATATACATGGCCGACATACTGACTTCGCGCAGTCCTAGTCCGCTGACTGAAATTGGTAGTAGCGAGAGTACATAGGTTAATGGTCCGATGGCGACGACCTGCAAATATGTGACTCTAATGCCCAACTTTACCCCCAACACCCATACACCAGAGAACTACACCATGCGCGCCACCCAGGAAGACAAGAAAGCCAGCAAGACCGATCCGGGCTGATTGCGCTACACCAGAACTGCCTTATTAGCTTGTTTGAGCCACTGCGATACCAGGTGGTGAAGATTGTTAAATACTGCAGGCAGCACCACCCCACCCAGTACCATATTTTCGGCCGTCTGCCAGACCTGCAACGCGCCCGCGGCTTGCATCACGTCTAGCAGTCTGTCGGAGAGTCCAGAACATTTCCAAAATAAAAGCCAAAAAGCTCAAAGCAGCCCCAATTTAGCCCAAAATGGCGTTTTTGGGGAACGGAAAAGACCGTTTTTCTTGTCGTCAGGCGCGTAAAAACATCCCTGAGGCTAAATCAAACCTTTGGCTTGATAAAGAGTGTGCATACGCTTGAGATTGAACGCCAGACAAACTAAATTCCATTCGCCTGCGGCGGCGGTCAACCCTCGTAGGGAGAACTGGCGAAATCCCATTACTTCCTTTATGATGCCAAACACAGGTTCCACCGTACACTTTCGTAAACGATAGATAGCTTTGCCAATTTCGGTTTGCAGTTTGTAGGCCATTTTAACGGTCAGACTGGCATCTTCTTCTGGCGGGTCGGGCAATTTAGCAAAGTAGGTTTTCCAGTTTTTGTGATGTGATCCCCGCCCGGTGGCGATATAAGGGTCAATAGTACGACTTTCAAAAACCTGGATATTATTCTCGCTGAAATAACCATTATCCAAGGCCGCGGCTTTTGGCAGAGCCAACTTTGGCGACAGTGCACCCAAAGTTGGCTCTGCTTCTCTTTGATCATTGGGATGGTTTGAAAGAGTTGGGGCCAGAATCAAGAGACTATCCTGGTCAACCGCCATCTGAACATTGTAATGTTGGTTAAAGCCGTGGTCGGTACTGTTTTTCATAATGCGTGAATCCGGATCGGTGAAGTTGTATTGGTCTTTGTCCCGCACACCAGGCTCAGGCGGTTTGGGCTTCCGTCCGCCCGGTTTTCGGCCTGTTTGGCGGGTTTTTTCTTCACGCTGCTTCATTTTGGCATCGTGGGCCGCCTTTTCACTTTCGTATCGTTCCTGGGCGCGGGCTTCCAGAACCGCTTTGGCTGCGGCAAGATTTGTCAGCCGTTGCTTACGAAGTGCGATTTCATCTTCTATGATAAGCCCTGTTGGTAAACTCAGCTCGCCTTGGTCTTCTTCTTCACCCAGGCTGAGAAGTTCGTTTACTTCCTGCTTCAATTTGGCTTCCAATTCAACCAGCCGCTTATGGCTTACCGCTTTGCTCTTGCTTGCATCTGCATGGATTTTGCTGCCATCCAGGCTGATATTACCAACCTGCAAAATTTCTGCTACCTGCGCCAGTAGCAGGATTTGTACAAACAGGCTTTTGATCTCAGGCAAAAAGGTTTTGCGAAAGTTGGCGATCGTATCGTGGTCAGGATGCAACCCGCCTGCCACAAATCGAAACGGGATGCTCTCGTATGTGGCCTTTTCGATTTTACGGGAACTGAAAATGCCTGTAGCGTACCCATAGAACAGCAGGCACAGCAAAATTTCCGGTGCAATGGCGACGCCTCCTACTTCCGCATACTTGGCATAGATTTTGCTCAAATCCAACTTCGCAACCACATCTACCACAAACCGGGCCAGGTGGTTAGGCGGCAGAGCATCTCCCAGACAGATCGTTTGTTTGAGTGTATCTTCGTAATTAGCTTTTTTAAATTTTCTCGCCATACTCAGAGTTTATCACCTATTTTCATCTCAACTGTTCTCCGACACACTGCTAGGGAGATTGACATCAGGGTCAGCATAACGATCATATTCAAAACCCGATCCATGATTACACATGCTACGCTCAGCGCCCAGCCTGCAAAACGCGCAGCACTGAGAATGCTCACGCTGTCGCCGCCAATTGTCGAGGGTAAAAAATTGGACGCGAAATTGCCCACCAGTACGATTTTTAGAATTTCTGTACTCGTCAACAGTACCTTGAACAATCAGCTATGTCGCCATATCTGGAGATTGCTTCGAGCAAAATGCGCCCTCGCAATGACAGGAAATAGTTCACACTTCCGTTGATGAATGCAGATTTTTAGAATTTCACCGAAACTGATCTTAATCTATTGGGCGCGCAAAAGGATATACCATGGCAAAGCGTTGAGTAACACGCCAAAAAATACAGCCCGAATGCCAGTGGCAAAACCCAACCCCGCACCTGATATTGAAGCCTATTGCCGGTTATTAAAAGCATGGATCGTGAGCGTGCCGCAGAATACTACTTGCAAGCCTCTCTACTATATTGGCAGTAAGATGAGCAACATGAATCGCGGCATTGTGAAAGCAGGGCACAAAAATTGGTTGGCGGCCCTTTGTTTGATTCTTCCAGGCCAAATCCTGGATTCCTTGCCGCAGCGAGAGCATTTTGATGTCACTCTGACCATCACCCCCTACCCGGCTTGAAAATAATGTCGATATTCGGGTTGGTTATATGGCTGTCTCTGCTGAGAAGAACCTTTACACCACCAACCGCATTATTGTTGAAGCCGAGCTTGCACCCCACGAAGTTGAATTAACGGATGTCGTAGCCATGCGGGGGCTAAAAATTGACGTAACTGGTTCCACCAACCGCCGGGTGCGCGTCAAAATGGATGGTGTAGTTGCACGCACGATCAATCTGGGCAATAACTTCGCTAAAGACGAAGCCAAGTGAGATCGTCCCCATTCTGAAGCAGGGCAAATCTGCAAAGCGTGTCAGCATCCGCTCACACTAGGGGTGAGAGTTTGTGAAAATTGTGGTCAGGCGCTATAACGTATTATGACATAGGGGTTGTAAAGTTTTCGCAAATCCGCAATTTAATTGCGAAATTGTGCAATGTGTGCTATGATAAGACTATGGCCCTTCATTTAGGCTATTTCGCGTGGAGTTTTACATGATTCCAAGAACGCTTTCCCACAAACTCAGTGATTTGGCGCAGAAATTTCAGGTTATCACCCTCACCGGGCCGCGACAGTCAGGTAAAACTACCCTTGTCAGAGCGACATTTCCCAATTTACCCTATGTCTCCCTCGAAGAGCCTGATATTCGCCAAATCGCTCTTACCGATCCGCGTGGCTTTTTATCAAACTATCCCGCAGGGGCAGTACTCGATGAAGTTCAGCACACCCCCGATCTATTCTCTTATATCCAATCCATCGTTGACCAGAACCGGGACAGGCAATTCATCCTGACCGGCTCGTCGAATTTCCTGCTCATGGAAAAAATCAGTCAGACCCTGGCTGGACGCACGGCTGTGCTGCATCTGTTACCCTTTGCTTTTACAGAGTTGGAAGCGGGGGGAGCGCTTCCCAATCAATACGAAAGCTTGATCTTCAAAGGCCAGTATCCGCGTGTGTACGACCGCAGTCTTGACCCTACCGATTTTTACCCCGCCTACATCCAAACCTACATTGAAAAAGATGTGCGCCTGATGAAGAATATCGGGGATATGAACGCCTTCATCCGTTTTACTCAACTTTGCGCCGGACGTACCGGGCAACTACTCAACTATTCCAGTTTGGCAAACGATGCTGGCATTAGTCCCAACACCGCCAAAGCCTGGCTCTCCATTTTGGAAAGTTCCTTCATCGTCTACCGGCTGCAACCGTATCACAAGAATTTCAATAAACGGCTGGTGAAATCGCCCAAATTGTATTTCTACGATACCGGCGTAGCTTGCTCTCTGTTGGGTATCCGCGAAGAAAGTCAGGTTGGTTTACACTATCTGAAAGGCGCACTCTTTGAGAATCTGGTTATCAACGAATTGATCAAACGCAATTTTAACCGCGGCGAGCGGAACTTTCCCTATTTCTGGCAGGACAGCCGCGGCAAGGAGATTGACTGCTTGCTGATAGATGGGGAGCAGATTACCCCGATAGAAATCAAAGCGGGCAAGACCATGTCCGGCAGTTACTTTGAAAATCTGAATTATTGGAAGCAACAGGTAAGAATGCCCCCAGATCAAGGATATGTTGTCTATGGTGGTGAGCAATCCATGCAAACTAGCACAGGAACCTTATTGAGTTGGCGGCAGTTAGATCGCATTTAGTAAGGCTAATGCGTTGGATGCGGTATAATAGTTATCATCATTCACCAATCGTATACCTTCGGGCTGGCCTGAACCATCGACCATCGGGCTGGCTCAAATGACGAGCTTGAAGGTCACAGGTTGCGGAATCAGGGTTGTCACTCATAAACCAATGTTGTTTGAATTGTTTCAGGGAGCATTCGGTTGAGCAATTTTTCAATCTCTTTGAGGAATGGCAGTAACTCAATTTCAGTTTGCTCCATCACGGAGCGGCGGCTGAAATCCAGAATCTGGCGAATCAGGCTGGAGGCGCGTTGTACTTGTTGTTGGATAATTCCCAGATGTTCGCGGCTGTTCGCCGTAAGCGATTTGTCGGTGCGCAGCAAATCGGCGTAGATGACGATAGCTGCCATGATATTGTTGAAATCATGGGCGATGCCAGCCGCCAGTTGACCCACCGTTGCCAGCCGCTCTTGCATGTGGATTCGCTCCTGAATTTCGCGCTCTCGGGTGACATCGCGAATAATGAGCAAACGTTCTTCGGTATTGCCACCAAGTACCGAGCGAGCCTGTGCCTCAAAACGTTTTGATGGTGTTTCACTAGTTGCGATTTCGTAGGGTAACAATGCATCTTGATGACTGAGCAATGTTTCAATAGGGTAAGGGCCGACTTGCTTAATTTCACCTTCCGTTTGATCCGGAGCCAGAAGTAATAGATATTCTTGCCCCAATGTATTTGTGCTGAGTACACGGTTTTCTTCGTTGAAGAGAACCACCCCAATGGGTAATTCTTTGATGATACTTTCTAATCGGTATTGTTGTGCCCCTAAACGATCCACCAGCCGGTTAATTTCCTGATAACGGCTGGCGTTGCTATAGGCCAGCGCAATTTGTTGGCCTATAGCATCCAGCAAATTGAGGTGGTCTTCTGTAAATGCATTGACTTCATAATGATGAACAGAAAGTGTCCCGATAATTTTATTGCCATCAAATATGGGTGCTGAAATTGCAGAGCGTATTTTGGTATCCCGGCTGGAAATATTCTGCCAGCGCGCATCCTTTCGTACATCATGCACAATGGCAGGCTTGCGCTCGCGCGCTACCCAACCGGCCAGGCCTTTTCCCAGCGGCATGGTGTGTTTTTCGTCGATCAGCTTATTTATTTTGTGATCGTATATGGCGAAGGGCACAAGTGTTTCTGACTTCTTGTCGTAAAATAGCGCCAGACTTTCCCTGCCGTCCATAGCCTGACAAGTTCGTATGACGGCTTGCTCCATAATATCGTCGGGATCGAGGCTGAGCGAGAGCACCTTGCCAATCTCGTAGAGTAGCGAAAGACGTCGACGTTCGATATCGAGTTCTTCGGCGCGCTTGTCGATGGTTTCGAAGAGGTTGGCATTGTCGATGGCAATGGCTGCCTGATTGGTCAGTGTTTCGAGGAATTTTCTCTGTTCTTCGCTGAACGCGTTGGGTGAAAAGGATTGAATGGATAACGCGCCCAGAACACGATCCTTCACAATCAGTGGAATTCCCAGCCAGCTATGTGTATTCTGTTGGTTTTGATAAAAAGGAATGGGTGTATCGGGTAATTTGTCTCGGGTAATGTCGTTCAGGTGCAGGGGTTTTCGATTTCGGATAACCCATCCGGTGAGGCCGCCTGTTCTGATTGGAAAATGTTGGTGGAGCAGGCTTTCCATGACGGTCCCATCTTCCACTGCGAAGCGGATATGAAATTCTCCGTCTAATTCATCGTAAATTGCCACTAGAAAGGTGTCGGGCTTGAGGAACTGGTCCACTTGCTCGTAAAGGCGTTGGAGCAAGATATTTTCATCTAACTCACTTGAAGTTGCCAACGCTGTATCATATAGCACAGAAAGTTCATGCGCCCTGCGCTGTACCTCGCTAAACAAGTTTGCTTTGTCGATGGCAACCGCCAATTGGTCGGCCATAATTTGCAGCATTTGAACATCTTCATCATCGAAGGCTGCCTCCTGCTGGCTTTGTACATCGAGTACACCAATCACATGGCCTTCTACGATAAGCGGCAATCCCATTTCTGAGCGGGTTTCAGGGAGCAGGGGCTGCTTGAAGTGGATGGCATCTTCGCCCACATCTAATGCAATTCGTGGCTTTCCCGTACCGGCGACATGCCCAACAATGCCTACTTTGCCAACCGCCAGCTTATGCCCCTGTTCAAGCATCTTGCGACCAGCTTCGCCCGGTGCCGCAGCCAGATGAGCGTATTTCTTTTGTGCATCTAATAAGAAGATACCAGCATGATAGAAGTCAAATCGTTCCTGAATTAACAAGGCAGAGTGGTTGAGCAATTCTTCTACGTCACGGGCGGCGGTAGCATCGCGCGCAATTTCGGCGGCCACACGTAGCTGTACTGCCCGGCGCTGGATGATTTCGCGTGACCGTTTGCGCTCGGTGATGTCCAGCAGAGTGACGATGACAGCCTTTTGTCCCTGATAAATAATCGGGCCTGAAACAACTTCCACTTCGATGATTTCGCCATCCAGGCGTACCACGCGTTGCTCTAGCGGTGGCAGGAATTTTTTCCAGGCAAGCATGGCGCGCTCGTGGACTATGTCTTTATCATCGGGGTGTACAAAATCCAGGGGCGATAAGTTGATTACGTCTTTTAGTTCTTCAGCCCCAAGCAGTTTTTGGCAAGCCGGATTGATATATAAAATGCCCTCATTACGATAAACCGCGGTGGCAACCGGCGTTTTTTCGATCAGAGTACGGTATTGAGCTTCACTTTCACGCAGAGCGGCATCGATATTTTTTTTGTCTTGCCTGCTTTTCGCTTCGCGTAATTCGCGTGCGATTGCAGGAACCAGGCGCGAGTAATTCCCTTTGACGAAATAATCATTTGCGCCTGCACGCATAGCTTCTACGGCGTTATCTTCCCCCATGGTACCGGAGATCATTAATGCAGGCGTATCCGAAAAATTCTCTCTGATAAATTCCAGCGCGCTGATGCCCGAATAACCAGGAATCGTATAATCGACAAAAACCAGATCCCAGCGACGCTCATGCAGCGCTTGTTCAAATGTTATTTGTGTTTCCACGCGCCGCCAGTTGACAGTATAACCACCGATTTCAATGGTGTATACGAGCAATTCGGCATCGAATTCAGAATCTTCAAGTAATAGCAGGGATAGATATTTGTTCATGAATCTGTGACCAGGTTTCGAACCAAATAAAGTTCACCGCGTTGGAAGCCGCGTGTCAAATAATACTGGCGTGTGCCAACAGCCGAAATGACAGCCAGACGTTGGTAGCCTCGCGTCCGTGCGATTTTTGCTGCTTCTTCGAGTAGTTCTGTGCCTAATCCGCTGTGTTGGGCTGCGCCTTCATCCTCCTGACCCATACGCAACGATTGCCCATAGACATGCACCTCACGGATGATAGCCGCGGTTTTGAGATCGCTCAGGCTGGTCGGGGGTGCATCGGGTTGGGGCAGAGAAAGCCTCAGGAAGCCGGCCAGCTTATCGTTCGGGGTCACATAAGAGAGAAAATGTTCCTCGGCAGAATCGGCTTTGTAGATCAGATCATCCAGCCTCAGAGCCGCGTTTTGAACATCCTGCCCGCGCACTTCGCGGCAGCGCACGCATTGACAAACCTTATCACGGCGCTTCAATTCCTGCTGAACATCCATGCGCAAACTGGTGCGGCGGTTGCCCTCCACGACATTGGTGGAGGGAATATCGCGGATAATGCGGTTGACGCGGCAGTAGCGCGGGATGCTGGTTTTTACATCTGCAATCAACTTGATGAGTTCGTCGGTTTCGTAGGGGGTGTACTCGCCGCGCTGCCAGTATTCATATAACTCGGCGTTGGCGAGTAGTTGCGTAGGGTAAATTTTGAGTTCATCGGGGTTTAGGCCATCCCACAGATGCGCGAAATCTTCATAATCCGATGCGGGTGTCGCACCGAGCAGATTGGGCATCCAGTGAGCTACAATTTTGAAGCCCGCCGCGCGCAACAGCGCAAAAGCCGCCCGCGCTTCAGCGGCCGTATGTCCGCGCTGGTTGAGTTCCAGAATGCGGTCATCCATACTTTGCACGCCGATCTGAACTTTTGTGACTCCAAGCGTGCGCAGCCAGACCAACTCTTTGCGGGTGACGTGGTCGGGGCGTGTTTCTACCACCAGGCCAACATTGCGATGCTCGGCAGTCTCGTTGAAAGTTTGCGCCTCAGCCAGGGTGTCAAATTCGCGCTTGTTGAGCGCTTCAAAGCAGCGTTTGATGAACCATTCCTGATAATCTTTGCGGTAGGAACTCCATGTGCCGCCCAGTACAAGTAACTCGATCTTGTCGGTGGGATGCCCTACGGCGTGCAGGGCTTCGATGCGCGCAGTTACCTGCTCGTAGGGGTCAAATTCGTGATGCAGGGCGCGCATCGCCCCCGGTTCATCAGGCAAATAGCTTTTGGGCATGCGTATATCGGTAGGGCAAAAAATACACTTGCCGGGACAGGGGTAGGGCTTGGTTAGTACCGTCACCGTAGTTACGCCCGAGAGCGTGCGCATAGGCTTCAGGCGGATTTTTGCTAAGAGACCAGGGTCTTTTTGCCATTCGCCGCGCGCTACCAGATCGCGGTATACAGCTACCAGCGCCGATTTATTCAAAAAACCCTTGCCATCCGGTAGCGGATTGTGTCGTAGCGCGTCGAGAACTTTACTGCCACTGCGAATATCTTCCAGGGCGCGGCGCGCCAAATCCCGCTTATGCGGGGTGATTTCACGGGCGGCGTACCAGGCTTGATCGTTTTTATTCACGGTTACTTACTTTAACGACAGAGGCAAAGGGGTGAAGACGCAAAGAGTGATAAAATCTCTGCGTCATGGTCTCCTTGCGGCTTTACGTTGAATCCTTTTCGTTTAATACATGAGAATGGCGAGAATAATTCACACCAACCTTCGTTTATGAATCCTGTTACCGTTCAAAAACTGCTTCAACTCAACCAGCAATTTTACCAGACCTTCGCGGGAGATTTCTCGGCTACCCGCGGACGTTTGCAGCCCGGCGTGCTGCGTGTGCTGGAAACGATCTCATCTCAGGATACTATTCTGGATTTGGGTTGTGGAAACGGCGAATTGGGGCGTGAACTGGCCCGCAGAGGGCACCAAGGCAACTACCTGGGTCTGGATTTTAGCCCGGAACTTCTGGACGCAGCCCGCGCCGGGGTGCAGGAATTCCCCAACATTGCCTACGCCCAGGCGAATATCGCCGACATAAGTACCTGGGATTTCGCCTTGATGGACGTCGGACGACGAACGGCGGACAGAAACCTTCACCCTTTAACCTTCAACCGGATACTTTCCTTCGCCGCCCTGCATCACATCCCCGGGCGCGAACAACACCTGCAAATTCTGAACCAGGTTCATGCTTTACTCCCTCCTGGCGGGCGATTCATCCACTCGAACTGGCAATTTCTCAACAGTCCGCGCCTGAAAGCGCGCATCCAGCCCTGGGCCGAGATTGGCCTTTCGCCCGATGACCTGGACCCCGGCGACTATCTGCTCGATTGGCGGCGCGGCGGCTACGGTCTGCGCTATGTGCATCATTTTGGCGCGGCAGAACTACACGCCCTGGCCGCTGAAACTGGCTTCCAGATGCTGGATTCATTCTACTCTGATGGGCAGGAGGGAAATTTAGGCTTGTATCAGGTTTGGAAAAGAATTTAAGGGTGACTTTCCTGCAAAAAGCCATAAGCGAGATGCCCGCCGGAACCCTTCATCTGGCGCGATTTGCATTGAAGTCAAGGATATATTCTGCAAACTTCAATTGCTTTGTGGATACCACGTAATTGAAGCTTCTCATTGGGATCACAGGGATTCTCTTCAACAATCTGCCGCGTTGCTGGATCATCCAAAATAGATTGCGCCAGCCAAATATCATCGCCCTTGGCCAGATCACTCAACCGGGCGGCGATGTTGACTGTGCTGCCGAAATAATCCAGACGGTTGTTGAGTGTGACCACTATGCACGGCCCGGCATTCAGCCCAACTTTCAGGCGTAGCTGCTGCTCATCGTTTAGCGCAGTCCGCCGGTTGAGTTGCTGAATCCCGCGCACGCTTTCCAATACACCCCGTAGGGCTGAAGCGTTATCGAAAAAAGTTCCCATCACACCATCGCCAATCGTCTTGACTGCGGCTCCGCCGTGGCGTTCGACCGCGTCGAAGACAATCTCAAAATGCTGACGCACCAATTGATAGGCTGCCGCATCGCCCAGAGTTTGGTACAACTGTGTCGAGGCTTTCAAGTCGGAGAAAAAGACAGCCAGATGCTGCACGCCCAGCGAATAATTATCGGGTAGCACTTGCACGCCTAATTTTTCACGAAACAGAGATCGATTGACGAGATGGAGTGCTGGCAATCTTCCGAGAGTTTCATCGACCTGAGCGTGAAAATTGGCCTGGTTACGGCGTGCGGGGTGCAATTTCCGTAGCCTGTTTTGAGCGCTGACTCGCGGGGTAATCTCTTCATCCAGGCGAATTTCGGCTTCGTTGTGGCACATCTCGCAGTTTTGGTGTGATTCTAAATGCTGGAATTCATGCGTGCGTTGCAGCAGCGCGCCACACGCCGGGCAGTAGACTTCCCACTCGAAGGCCAGTAACCCCTCACCGACAGCCAAAATCAGAAAATCCAGGGTTTGCGTTTCTGCCCAGCCCAATTGCTGCGCTATATAGCGCGGATTAACGCGATAAAGCTCGTAATCTTGCGCCTGCCGGATAAATTTTTGAAAGTGGGTGACATCTTTGGCCGCGTGCGGATTTTTCTGCAGGCGTTGAAATGCGGCGTTACGCTGCCAACGCGGGAAAATTACCATCGGATAGGTTGGGGAATATTTCGTCATTTAATGATTCCGAAGCGTTAAACCGTTGAATTCTTACGAGTGGGTTCGATTTCCCCAAAATAGCCCATTTCGAGCAATGCACCCAAAACTTTCTCCGCGGCCCCGGTTTTGACAATAATTGCCGTGGGGCCAAGCGGATCGCCCAAATAGCGCGCCGCCCGCGATTGGCGCAGTTTATCAAGAATTTCTGGGGCACGCACGCGCAGGATGACTGCTTCGCGGGTCCGAATTTCGCTGCCGTGAGCCTCCCAGCGTTTCAGCGCACGAATGATATTGGGCGGCACAGGCTGGGCGTGCTTCTGTAAAATTGCCAGCAGATGCCCAATGTGCAATCCCTGGCTGTGCGCCAGTGTTAGCGAGTCAGGTGTTAATTGATAGCGAAATTCGTGGGCTGTTGACTCTTCCCAACGGCAGAAGCGGGCAATTTGGTAGCGAATGGCGCGCGGCGAGGAGAGAGGAGCGCCCACGCGGCCATCTGAGCGCAGGTGGATTGATTCCGACTCAGAGGGCAACCCCTCGGGGGGAATACCCGCCAACAAGGCAGGCCACCAACTCGAAAGGCGGAAGGCGCTCCCGCTCAGGGTGGGCGCGTCCGCCTCGGGGGTGGCAATATCCACAAAGCCCAACCAATGCAGCGGCCCACAGATCAGATAGCGAATCAGCGCGCCATCGACATCATCCCAATGCTCGAAACCGCGTAAGAATTCGCTGCTGTTCACGTCCCGCAGGTACCACGAATCATAATCCCCCGCCGGACGCTGAAAATCGGGGTTTTGCTGTTTGATGTCGGCGATGAAGGCCGAAAGGTTCCACCAGGTTTGCGGCGGCAATTTTTGCAACTGTCGCATAAAGAACTGGCGAGCAGCCAGGGGATCGTTGCGCCAGTCGCCTTCGGCTTGCAGGTGAGGTATCAGGCGCAGATCATTGTGTGTGGCGCTGTGCAGCCAATCTTGGGCCAGTTGCGCCAGAGCTGCGCCGCGGCTGGCTTCGAGATGGGCGCGGGCGCGCTCCAGATCGGGCTGGCCATCCGGAGTCAGGATTTTGGCGCTGGTGAGCAGGGATTTCAGGAAAGTTTCGATTTCGGCGGCCAGGCCGATATTTTCGCGCCCCAGCCGTTGAGCAGCAAGCAATGTGCAGGCTTGTTCGAGCAGTTGATCGTTAACGGAAATGGGGTAGGCGCGCTCGCCGGGGGTGGCGGCGCGCCCCGGCGCGGGGTTGGTATTTGGGGGCGCGGCGGGAATCAGCGGCAGCAGGTCGTCGGGGATGTACGCAAATTCTTCGTTGCCGCGCGGCGTTTCGAAGAAGGCGCGTGCCACCAATGCGCGATACCAGAGCATTTCAGCCGCCGAGATCGAGTTTTGGTCGGGCCGCAAACGGTCGCGGCGGCCGCTGCCCATTTCGCGTACTTTGCCGCATAGACGCGTGAATTGCACCCACGGCAAGCGTCCCCCCGCGGCGATGATATTTTGCAGCGCGGCGCGAGCTTCATCCGGCAGAGCTTGAATAACTTCAGCAGCCAGTTCTGGATCTTGAATTTTTTTGCAAATTTCGGGGATGGCGGAATCGGTATCGGGTGAGGCAAGCTCCACCCCCCAGCGTTCAGCGATCATGCGCAGATGTCCCAGGTCGTGGCGTTGCAGGCTGTGAGCAAGATCAGGCATAGGGTGATGGGCCAGGGATTAACGCAAAGACGCCAGGAAGCGGAGCCGCAAGGGACGAGCATAAAAGTAGTTTGCGGCCTGGCTTCTGCGCGCCTTTGCGTAAAGATCAGGGATTGGGATCAACTGCGCGATTATACAACAACTTCAATCGCCCCCGGCACAAGTTCAAAATCCAGTTGGCGTACATCGGTACCGAACCCGGCGAAGATTTCGCCATCAATATGGATATTGAGCGGGCGGTCAGAGGTGATTTTGGCTTGTTTCAGGGTTTCAAGGCGCACTTGTTTGAAGTTTCCATGCGTTCCATTCATCACCTCGGGTAGCAGGCGGAACATCATCGGGCGGGAAACTTTGGAAATGGCGACATAATTGAGCACCCCATCGTTGTTGACGGAGTCGGGCGCCACCCTAAATCCGCCCCCCTCGCGCGGCCCGTTGCAGATGCCCAGCATCAGAATATCATCTTCCCATTCTTGCTGGTCACTGCGGAATTGGATATGTGCAGCATCATGATTGAGAATAATCGTTTGCACCACCGCAGTAAAATAGACGATAAATCCGCGCAAGAAAGAAGGCAATGTGCGCGAGCGGATGGTAACGGTGGCGTTGAAACCCGCCCCTAGTGTATTGTCAATATACTCACGGCGGCCATGTTCATCAGTCACCACAGCTAAGTCTGTGCGGCGCGGTGTTCCGGTGAAAATTTGCCGCAATGCCAGGGCCGGGTTATCCTGCATCCCCACGGCGTGGGCGAAGTCGTTGCCCGAACCCATCGGGACCACCCCGATGCGTGGGCGTTTTTCAGCAGGCACACGCATGACCCCGTTGATGACTTCGTGAATCGTGCCATCGCCGCCCACGCTGATGATCAGCTCGTAGCCTTCCAGCGCGGCCTGTTCGGCTAATTTAACCGCATGTGTAGGGTATACGGTTCCAGCCCAATCGGCGCCGCCGAATTCTTCAACGATGGGGCGCAAATCCGATGCCTGACGCCAGGCATTGCCGCGATCGGCGTTGGGGTTGAGAATAATTTTCGTTTTATAGGGTGGCATAGGAAACTCCTAGGGGTACTTCTTCTTTAACCCCGCAACTGGCAAAACGATTTGTCCTTCGGCAGAATCTCCATATATGGAGATTTGTTCGGGGTGCATAAAAAATAGCCAGGCGGTGAAAGCAGCCATCAGGGCCTCCAGTTCGCTGGCCTGGTAGAGTCCTTCCAAAGGGAGTACGCCTTGTTTCAGACGATAACGTGTGATCTCCTCGAAAACGCGCATCGGGTCGTCAATCTCTAAACCACCATCGTACAGGATCAACTGGCGTTGCACGCGCCCCTCCAGAGATGTTTTGGGGAAAGGCTTTTTTTCGATTAGTGCGGTGTAGGCTGCCTCGGGATGGACTTCCATAAATTGGCGTTGTGCGTCGGATGTGCCAAAATTCTGATACCCGGCAGCGGTTAGACGGTTGCACAGCTCAAAGCTGGTTTTCATCCACGAAGGGCATGAATCTGCATCTGCGGGGATGCGCGCCACGCGCAAATTATGTTGTCGCAACAAATATTCGGCTACGCGATCATTCGTCCAACGCCCTGGGGGCGGTACCGGCTTCAGAGCTTGACGCACAGCTTCGAGCTTCATCCGCCCCTGATTTGGGCGCAGCGGCCCGCAAATCGCCGCGATGGCGCGTTCCTGCCCCTCAGCAAAGGCAAGTACAGCCTCCAGATTGCCCTGATCCAAAGTGATTACCTTTTGCTCGAAATCCAGCGCGGCATAGACCAATGACCGTGTGGGTGCTTTGGGGACGATTCCAATGAAAATTGTTGCGTTTTGCATGGTTTGCTCCCGTTGAATAGTAGGCCGTTTCGAGTGTAGCGTAAAACCAAAGAGAAGGCAATAGCGGCAAAAATTTCAGCAAATTATTAATTGTCCGGTTTGGTTTTTATGGTATGATTGCGCCCAAATCTAACCAGTGGACGGGTTTGCGCATAGTTTTAGCGCCTTGGCATATTACTGGATTTTTGAGGAAGTATGGAAGATAAAATTACGATTATTGAAGGCCCAACGCCTACATTTGAACTGATCCCAGATATTTGGGTACACGGTCTTGTCGAAGGCGCATTGCAAGCGGATGTCGTCGCGACCCGGTTGCGCACATTCAACGGTCAGGAACTGGTTGACCGCTGTTCACGTGCCTGGAATAAGACACAGAATATTTACCTGGAATACAAAACCCCCGAAGGGCTGCCCGACGAGGTGCCGATTATAGCTGCCCGCAATTTTGCAACCGATGAGGGGGATATGCTGCTATTATGGGTGCGCTTCCCCGATGATAGTCTCGAGGTGGGCATCGAATACGATGACGACGACTTCGATGATGAAGACGATGAAGATGATGGTTTTTTCTTCGATGACGAAGCGTACTAAAATCAACCCCTAAACCGATTAATGAAACCCGGCTTTATTGTAAAGCCGGGTTTTCGATAAATTGGCAGTATTTGCTCAGGTTTTGCACGCGCTGGAAGCCGGGCAAGTACAATCGGAGATCGTATGGCAGAATCAAAGACGGTATTGCAGGAATTTGAAGATGGTGTGCTGCGGCTGACGCTCAATCGGCCTGCGCTTGCGAATGCTTTTAATCACGAAATGAATACTGCCTTGCAGAAGGCGCTACGGGAAGCCGCTCGCGATGCGGCTGTGCGCAGTGTTTTGCTAACAGGGGCTGGTTCTGCATTTAGCTCCGGGCAAGATTTGGGCGAAATGAAACAGGCTCAGGGGAAAGTATCGTATCGTCAGCATTTACAACAAACCTATAACCCATTGATCTTGCAGTTACGGCAGATTGAAAAACCGGTTGTTGTTGCCCTGCAGGGGGCCGTCGCCGGGGCAGCATTGGGTATAGCTCTGGCCTGTGACTTGCGCATTGCTGCCGAAGGGACGCAATTTACTGTGGGTTTCCTGGGCATTGGTTTGGCGCCCGATTCAGGAGTCTCACTATTGCTTCCGGCGGTTGTTGGTTTGGGGATTGCGAGTGAGTTGACGTTCACAAATAAACCCTTTGATGCGCGCCAGGCTCTGGGGTGGAATCTGGTCAACCGCGTGGTGCCAGCCGGAGAGTTGCCTGCGCAAAGCATGGCGCTGGCGCGAGAATTGGCGCAGGGGCCACAGCAAATCATTGGCCTGACCAAACGCGCTTTCAATCAGGCCATTTTTCCGAATTTGGAATCTGTACTCGATTACGAAGCCCATATTCAGGCGATTGCGCAGCATAGCGCGGATCATCGGGAGGGCGTTCAGGCCTTTTTGGAAAAACGCAAGGCAAACTTCACTCGGTGAAAGCCATAAGCAGAGTGATTGATGCCCTGCTCATTTCTTGATATGAAACCGCGGCAGCAGCATTGGAACTTGCTTTTGATAAGTACCATACGCTTCGCCGAATTCATACCGCAGACGACGTTCTTCAAAGTGTGCCCCCACAACCAGATACAGGGACAGGATGATTGCAAGTGTGAGGCTGTTACACGTCATAATAGGGGTGAGCCAGATAAAAAGCAGCCCGCCTGTGTAGAGGGGGTGGCGCACCCACTGATATAGCCCCGAAATAGCGAGTTTCGGTTGGGTGTGAGCAATGGGTGGTGAAAAGATTTGTCGTAATCCAATAAAATCGAGCGCATCGGCCTGCCAGATTCCCAGGATAATGATTATAACCCCCATGAATTGCCCCACGCCCGTGAGGAATACCCAGGGTATCGGAACGGAATAAAGTGTTTGGTCTGGCAGCGTTGCCATCAACCACAAAATGGGCAGGAAAGAAACCCCTGCAAAGATATTATACGCCAGGCGATACCAACGTTCAGCAAAAAGGCCAAGCCACTGACGGGCACGCGCTTTGGCGGTCAGCGTTGCTGTTAGGGAATGAATTGCTGCATAAAGGAGTGTTGCCAGGGTTAGTGTCAGGGTTGGGAGCATATTATTCGTTTACCAGTTGAACACATGAATGGAGATCGTATTTTTCAAGATCAAACTCTGCCAGAATGTCTGGAAGGGCTGGGCTGTCAATTTCCGTTGAGTTGGGGGGCAACGAAAAAGACTGATTATTTTGTGTCTCGCTTTGGGCGTAGGCGCGCGCTAACTCTAGCCAGCAACTCAGGGTCAGGTTTGTTCCCGGCCAATGCACAGGGTCGCTGACATCGAGAAAAGTGGTCAGTGTTTGCTGCGGGGGGAGTTCAGCTTTATTCCCCAACATCAGAATTCGGATAAATTCCACCCGCGTTTGCGCGAGCGCCATTCCATAATCGACTTTAATTTCTTCAACAACTTGATCGATTTGAGCCGAATATTCATTTGCGCGTTGCGGGGTGTCATCTTTGAATTCGGAGCCGTCCCAGGCGAACAGCCATGCCGACTGTATGGGAATCCCGGTTTCATATTGGGCAGGATCGTAAACCCAGATATGCAGGGGATTGCCTGAATGAAATATGTGCCAGGGTTGAACGACGCCGGGCAGTGTGGCGGTGATATCCACGACTTTGTAGGTATTTTTGAGTTCAAAGAAATGCAGCGCAACTTCGCCATATTCCGGGCAATCTTGAGCGCAGTATTGATAGGCAACAGCAAATTCGGGCAGCCCATTTTGGTTGATGTCGCTCCATTGACCGTTGAACCCCAGCATCGAGCGGGTTTCGGGGCTGAGTTCGGCTTCCCCAATCAGGTGTTCAGGCGGCGCATCCCAATTGACGGCTTCGCAGTTAATTGGAAAGGTGTAGCCGCTGCCCGCGGGGTAGCTTGGCGCGGTGAAATAGCGTAATAGCTCGTTGTTGTTGGGTTCATAGCGGGTGAAGGCCAGCCGACAAATTGCCGCGCCGGGATCAAGCCCGGTATTGCTGAATAGATAAGCGGAATAGATGTAGTCCTTTGGCCCAATGGTCGATGACGCAGCAATTAATGCATAGCCGCGGTTTTGCAGATCGGTGGAGAAACTATCCTCCTTGAGCGGTGCAGCGGTGGGCAAGGGGGCTGTGGGCGCGGTTGTCGGGTTGGCGTTTTCTTCGGTGCTGGCCGGTGTTTGTGTGAGGTTGCTGGCTGGCTGCGGTGTGGATGCTGGCAATACGTTTGCTTCGGTCAGCGCTGCGTTTAGGGTTGCGCGGGCATCGGGTTTTTCACTTGTGGGGAGATTGCAGGCCAATGTAATGATGATTAACACCATCAGGGGTAGCAGCAACAAACGGGGGGCTGAAAATCTAGAGCGCACAGAGACAGAAGAGAATTTTGGAGTATGAGTTTCGTGAGATGGCAATTTATGCATAATTTCTTGTTGTCGTCAAAAGAAGCGTGAACAAATGTGGTAATCAGATGTTTTCTCACAAGGAAACCAGGAATGCAGGAAGGAAAATTCATGGTTTCCTGGTTTCCTTATGAAAAATTTAGTGTTCACATTACCTTTGACCAATACACTATTCATAGTTTTCTGAATTGAATGCAGTAATGCGTTTTTGGGCAATTTCTTTATAGGCAGCATCAATCTCGTAGCCGATATAGTGCCTGCCGCTCTCTATGGCGGCCAGTGCGGTCGTGCCACTGCCCATGAAGGGGTCCAATACAATATCCCCCGCGAAGGTATATAGCTCAATCAGGCGGCGGGGCAGTTCAATGGGGAAGGGAGCCGGATGCCCGATGCGGGCTGCCGACTCGGTGGAAAATTGCCAGACGCTCTTGGTGCATTCCAGAAACTCATCGCGTTCGATGGTTGCTTCTCGCCCATTATTTTCTCGTTTAAAGCGTCCCTTTGAGAATACCAGAATATATTCATGCACATCGCGCAGTGTAGGATTGCTAGGGGAGAGCCAACTTCCCCAGGCGGTGGACGAGCCTGCACTGGAGCCTTTATCCCAAATAATTTCACCGCGCATTAAATAGCCAATCTCGATCATGATTTGGGCGATGAACCCGTTCAGGGGAATATAGGGCTTGCGTCCCAGATTGGCGATGTTGATGCAGGCGCGCCCCCCGGGGACAAGCACCCGCCACGTTTCGCGAAAAACAGCGTCGAGCAGAGTCAGATACTCCTTCAACGTCAGGTCGTCATCATATTCTTTACGGGCGTTGTACGGGGGTGATGTCACCATCAGATGCAGGCAGCTATCTGGCAGTTGCGACATTTGCTCGCTGGTGGTGGTGAAAATCTGATTCAAATATTTCGCGGGAATGGGGTTTTCAACATAGGGCGTGGTTGTATCTTCTTCAACCTGGTGAGCATACAAGCGGCTGCTATAGAAATGGCTCGAATCGTGACTTATTTTTCCGCGCGTGCCGAAAGCTGATGTTTGCGTAGCGCGTTCGGAGTTCATTTTATTTCTCCAGGTCAATTAGCGCAAAATTATCGGGGGGTGAGCGGCGTTCTTTTTCGGCCTGTTCTGAGCGCCAGAGTAATTGCCCGCTGAGTAAGGCTACGGCAAACACAAACAGTTGCCGCGGGGTGATGGTTTCTCCGGAGACGATCACCTCACGCGGTGTTTTGAGTAAAAAACAGCGCTGGCGAATTGCATCGTCGGTAAATTTATTGATTTCAAATTCGTTTAGAATAATCCTGCGGATTTCCATAATTTGAAGAAGATCACTGAATTCGTTCGGTGCGATCAACCCCAGCGCGTAGGCCGCACGAATTCGGGTGTCGAAATGGCTCAATGCTCCACTGGAATTCAATAATTCTTCAGTATTATTTGTGTCGGGGACAAAATAACTCGCCAAGAGCCGTCCCAGATAATTTTGCAGGTAGGTTGAACCTAAAATCGCAGCCGAGCGGTCGCTATTATGTTTAAATTCGCCAATTATTTTTTGCCAGTTTTTTGATTTTTGTGTGCTATTTTGCATAGGTTGCTCCTGATTGCAGGCTCAAATTGACCAAAATTTCCGTATGATATTATTCCAAATGCTCGTTGGGCTGCGGTTATTTTCTTAGCTTTTCTCTGGAGTTTTGAAAGCGGTGACTTCATTATACCGATAGCAATTTATGAGGTGATCGTTGACCATGCCCACGGCTTGCATGAAGGCATAACAGATCGTGGGGCCGACGAAACTGAAGCCGCGCTGTTTGAGCGCTTTGCTCATAGCTTGCGACGCGATAGTTTGAGCGGGGATTTGCTCGAGTGAAGACCATCGGTTCACGATGGGAGTCCCGTCAACGAAGCCCCACAAAAATTGACTGATTGAACCGGCCTGTTCCCGAATTTGAAGGTAGGCCTGCGCATTTTTGATGGCTGCGTTGATCTTCTGGCGATTGCGCACAATGCCGGGATTTGCCATTAACTCAGCAAATTTGGCATCATCATAACGAACGATTATTTTGGGATCAAAGTTGTCGAAAGCGTGGTAATAGTTTTCGCGCTTGCGAAGAATTGTGATCCAACTCAGGCCAGCCTGCGCGCCATCCAGAATCAACTTGGCGAAGAGTTGCTGGTCATCATACACGGGCACGCCCCACTCTTCGTCATGATAGGCAATATACAGTGGATCGTCTCCCGGCCAGGAACAACGATGGAGAGTTTGTTGGCTCATTTTTTCTTGGGAAAAAGTCGTTTGGCTTCACAAAGATTTTTCTTACGACGGGCGACACGTCCGCAGTTTTGGCAAACAAATTCACCATTCCGTACCAGCGTTTTGTAGGCCTTAAATTCTTTTTTGATGACGCCTTCTTCCTTGAGTTCACAAAGAGTTTTGTTGGTTTTCATGGATTTGCCTCATTTTTGAAGATTCTGTATTGGTCAACAAGAGCTTGAACATTAAGTTTTTATGAGGAAGCCAAGAATTACCCAAAAGGGCACAGGCCATGAATTTTTCTTCCTGTGTTCCTGGTTTCCTAATAAAATGGCATTCAAGGTAATGTAGATGACTACACAATTTATGAATATTTATTGTCGTGCCTGGCGTGAAAAGTCATCCGGTAGATGCCATTATACAACGAAGATTATGCACTGACATCAATTTACCACACCTGCAACCCATGCTGATCTAACGTAATCGGAATGATCCGAAAATCAGGGTGCGCCTGCGAAATATCATCCAGCAGCCCGCGTTTGGCTGTTGGCCCTCCTGTGCACAGCAGCGTCAGGGAACCTCCATCGCCCCCAGCGCCGTTCACCTTCCAACCTGTTGCGCCATGCTTTTGGGCAATTTCAATCACTCGCCGGGCATCCTTGCTAACCAAATCTGGGTGCAGGCGCGCCTGGGCGGCGGTGTTAGCGTTCATTGCCTTCCCAAAAGCTGAAAAATCGCCCGCGGCGAGTGCATTTCGGGCAGTTGTTGCCAGGGTGCGTAACTCATTAAGCGGGGCGCAATCTGCCCCAGCATTTTCAAGTTGGGTGATGACTTTTTGATGCACGTTTGAGGATTGGTGTGACTTACCAAGATAGACCAACGCCAAACGCGCCTCTAACTCAGCAAGAACAGCGGACGGGGGTTGGAGTTGAGCGACGGAAGCGAGGGGGTAGTGAATCATCTCGATGAAATTAATCCCGCCATACGCCGCGCAAAGCTGGTCTTGAATGCCGCATTGCAAACCCAAATCCTGAGTTTCCACCGCTTGAGCCGCGGCGGCAACCTCGTGGGATGTTATGTGTCCCGGGGTCAATGCATCCAACGCGCCGATTAGCGCCACGGTCACCGCAGCTGAGGTGCCAGTACTCCCGCCGGGCGGCGCAGCGCAGTGGATGGTGATCTCAACCGCCACATCTTCAGGAATCCCCTCTCTGCGGATAGCCGCTTCGAGCAAGGGATGCTTCTCCCAGCCCGGTTTGGCGGGATCGTAGTCGTAGACATCCCCGAAATTCGCCACGCACAGTCTGACCGGCGCGGGAAAATTTTCACGCGGGTAAATATTGATCTGCACCTGGGCATAGGGCGAAACGGCGATATTGAAAATACTGCCATATTCGGCGAACCAGGTATCCGTCCAGCCGCCAATGTCACAGATGCGGATGGGGGCTTGCGCATGAATGGTAGAAAGAGGGGAATCGGGCATGATTACACGATCAATCGTAACCCAATCACGACCAGCAAGGCCAAAATGATCTTGCGGAAAGTCTCCGCCTGGATGATGCTATCCAGGCTGGTTCCGGCGAAGATGCCCGCAGCGATAGCGGGCATCGCGAGCCAGAAATAATGCCACACTTCGGGGGTCAGGTTATGATTGAGGGCATGACCGCTGAGGGTAAAGGTGCTGGAAAAGACAAAGAAGCCCTGAAGATTGCTTTTGAACTCGCTTGGTGACCAGCCGCGGCTGGTGCCATATAAAACCACTGGCGGCCCGGAGGTGTTATATGCGCCGCCGATCAGCCCGGCCAGCAGGCCAAAGACGAAGCCCCAGGCCGGGTGCGCCAGTGTTGGCAGGCGGATATTCAGCAGGGCATAGAGCGCATACCCTGAAATTAGCGCGCCCAAAATCCGCAGCACAATTTGCTCATCCACCAGGCGAAGATAAATGAACCCGATCGGAATTCCCACCACCGCGGCGGCGATTACCCGCCAGATGGCCTTCCAATGGAAGACATGCCGGTAATGAAAGAGCAGGTATACCTCCAAGGGGATAACCACCAGGGCGACCAACGGCGTGGCGACATGAATACTGAGAATGGTGGGCAACAAAGCCATCGCCACCAGCGCCGATCCGAAACCGGAGATACTCTGGGTGAATACGGCTAAAAAGATGATGACGATGACGATGAATTCTTGGGGCATGACGTA
>Ga0257119_1000694_pt1 | contig 28766 bp, 25 predicted proteins | sample SI112_200mmetaG_FD_190179 | JGI IMG/M metagenome (GOLD analysis project Ga0257119, IMG submission 190179) | Marine microbial communities from Saanich Inlet, British Columbia, Canada - SI112_200m | ecosystem: Environmental > Aquatic > Marine > Inlet | place: Canada: British Columbia | collected... | reverse complement strand
CATGCATTTTCTCCACGTTTAAATACTGGAGTACCAGGACGTGTTACTGAAAGTGCGATTGGTTCACCTTTTTCAAATGCATGAAATGACATTTCAACCACTTCGTTAGCATCCATTGGTTTGTACACTTTGATTCCAGGATATGCGTTGTACATACTCATCCAATACAGACCTTGGTGTGTAGGACCATCTTCTCCAGTCTCTGGACCATCATGTGCTGAAAGTAAAATGAAAAAACCTTTACTTTCTGGATACAGATGATTTCCAATCAAGATAAGACGAATAGCATTAGTCATCATAGAGCTAAATACACCGTATGAAGAAAACACTGATACTGGTGCATATCCTCCTGGCAATCTGTCAGCTGTCATTGCGGCACCCATCATTGCCATATTTTGCTCAGCAATACCAAATCGAATTCCACGACCGTAAGGATTTTCTCTATTGATAACCCCATACACATCTTCTGCCTTTGCAACTGATACTGATCCTGCGAGATCTCCTGCCCCCGCATAGAAAAATGCTGTCTCTTTCATAAGCCAAGAAAAGAATTCTTGGCTTGCCTTGCGTGTTGCCACAGCAGTTCCCTGCTCAAATACAAGTTCTTCTGGCAAAACGTCTGGACGTTTTATTTCAATAGGATTTTTAAATGGTCTGTCTCCCAATCTTGATTTCATTTGAGAAACAAGTTCATCTTCTGACTTGATTAAACTTTTTGCAATGTCTAATCTTTCTACAATATAATTTGTAAGTTCAGGAGTAAGAGCTTCTATAATAATATCTATATCTTTTCCAACTTCGCCTTCAACACCTGGAATTTCAAATCCTAATTTTTTCATGATATCAACATACTCATCATGTTTGGCTGGTGCACCGTGAGATTTATTTGAATCTTCCACTGAACCATAATGTTTTCCTTTGATTGTGTGGGCAATAACAACAGTTGGACTACCATTATCAAATACTTTTTGCTCAGCCAATCGATATGCATATACGCATTCGAGAATATTGTGCCCATCAATCTCAATAACATTCCAACCAAGAGAACTCCAGTGATTGATATAAGGTGTCATTACAACTTCATTGATATCACCGTCAATTCCATAATGATTATAATCAAGTGATACAATCATATTGTCTGCTCCAACAGTATTCAAGAGATTGCGTGCCTCATATGTCATACCTTCTTCACTCTCCGCATCTCCCATAAACACCCAAACACTGGTATCTAGTCCTGATGCTTTGTGAGAAATAGCCAAACCACCTGCTGAAGGCATACCATGTCCTGAAGGACCTGTTGCAATATCAGCCAATGGTGAGTAATTTTCTACATGACCTTGTGGTCCATCGTGTTTTCTAAATTTAAGTAAGTCATGACCCATTACTGCATGTAATTTTTCTTTATCAAATTCTTTTCCTGCTTTTTTCAAACTTTCATAAATAAGAGATAATCCACCATATAAACCTGGGGAACAATGTCCTGCAGACCAGACGACTCTGTCGCGTCCTTTATCTTTTGGATTAAGGGCATCAAACCCCATTGCACCACCAAGCACCATCCCAAGAAATTGTTCAGTCTTACCACTTGATCCGCCAGGATGACCAGAGTGTGAGGCTTCGAGCGACGCAAACATAAAACCACGCATGATACGCGCAGCCTCATTAAGCTTGTTTGTATCAATCCCTTCTATTGGTGATAGGTCTAGGCCCTGAATTTTAAGATACCCCCCGCTTTTTGCTTCATAGCTAAAACGTTCTGGTTGATCCCCTTTTAGTTTAGCGAGTTCCCCTCTGTCCAAAAGATTGTATGTCATATATAACTTAGTTATTTATTGCCTATAATTATATCACTGTGACCGTAAAGTACGCAAGGCTTAAATATACAATATCCTGTGTATTAAAACACACAGATATGGTATATTTTATATGAGGTTTAACTGGCTCGAAAAGGAGGTGAAATATGAGCCAGCACTACAGAAGAGGTTACCCCCGCGACCTAGCAGCAAGTGCGGGAAAAGTGTTCGCTCGGGAGCAGCCTGGACACGTAGTCGGCTATTCAACCGACCCTGCCACCGGAATACGGACACTCCACATCATGCAGGATCTCTCTTGCGGACTGGGCACGGTGCTCAGGCTCAAAGAAGACGATCCACAGCTTCGGTGCGTGCGTTCCGCGACGCTTGCGGCGCGATAGCGCGTCCGAAAAAAAGGAGGCCGTAATGGCCAACCTGGTTTTGACGCCACGATACGGATCGGGCGTCAAATTCTATATTACAAGTAAAAAGTTTATAAAGTTTTTAAAAAACTTTTTTAACTTTATCAACTTTTGAACTTTTCACTCCAAGAATTACATATCCCTGACTTTCAATCCATCTTCCAATCGTCACCATCTCAATCAATCCATACAATTCCCAAAACGCAGTAGAAAACGGATGCGTCTTTTTTTTAACAAAGAAAAATATTTTATTTAAAAATTTAAGTATTGAAAACTTCTTTTGACTTTGTAAAGCATCATATAGCTCATCTGGATGAGCTAGGAACTTTATCCAAAACGTAGAATACATTTTTTTTACATGAAATCCTGCATCAAACAAAAGTGCATGCAATTCATGTTTACCAAAAAGTGAAATATGGAATTCCACATGTGGATCAGTATTGAGTCCGCGTTTCAAAAGATAGTTACGAATCCAAGCGTGTCGTCCAAGTTTTGACTCACTAAACATGGTAATAATTCCACCTGGTTTCAAAACACGATTCAAATCTGCAAGCCACATAGGAACATCACGAACATGCCCAAGTACATCAGAAGTATATATGACATCGAATGATTCATTTTCAAACGGAAGCTTATCTCCATCATAATGAAAAAATTTTGCCCACACTCCATATTCTTTTACACGTTCTTTTGCCAAATCAATTTGCATTTGTATTACATCAATACCCACAACCTCCACTTGTTTACCCCACAACTTTTTCATTTCAATTACAGCAGCTCCTGTGCCACACCCTACATCCAAGATTCTAATCTTCTTTCCATTCTTTATTTTTTTTCGTATCCATTTATATAGCAAAAACTTTTTTGGAAAAAAAATAAGCTTTAATCTATCTTTGAGTGTGATTTCTGATCCTGTCAAAACAGGTCTCGCATCCCAAAATTCAGTTTGCGTACCTTCTATAGTTCCCCACCCTTTGGTTTTTATTTTTTTGTCATTCATATGAATCTATTGTATCATATTTATGTGCGAACATACGAACATTACAAATATACTGAATTTTGAGGATGGATAAAATAAAAAAATTGGGAATAACCCAAACTTTTTCTTTCCCGACCAACCCCGAGGTCCAGAAGGACGTCGGGGTCGGCCGGATCAAACATGCAGCAGACTCCTCAGCCGCCGCACGCGAAGGATGATGTACTCGGTGCCCATGCAGGCGCCGATGGCCAGAAGGCAGAAACCTTGGACAAAGACGTCAGCCGGGCCGTCGGGAGAGAACAAGTGTTGGTCGAGCACGTCGACGCTCCTTTCCTCTCGTGGTGTTATAATTACTATACTCTGAGTAAACTATTTTTACAAACAAAAAAAGCCCTTTAAAAAAGCTTTTCCTTTCGCCACCTCGTCCTGCAGAGATCCGCGGGACGAGGCGACTTGTTGTGGCACACGACCTCACACGCGCTGGTGCACGAGCTCGGCCGTGGTCTTGGAGGTGAGGACCAAGCCAATGCCCATAAGGCTGACGAATCTCACGGTCTCGACCGCCTCACGCGTAAGCTTGGCCGAACGCTTGACCACGATCGCGGACATGAACGCCAGCGTCAGCCCTTTCCAGAACATCTCCATGACACCTCCTTGTCAGATCAACTAGAGATTGGGGAAGCACTCCTTCGGGTTGCACACCTGCAACCACTCCGCCGCGCAGACACCCTCGTTGCAGAGGCGCTTGCACCGCCGGCTCCACCCGGGCACGAACCAGAAACGCCGCCACTTGGACCGCGCTCTGCGTCCCAGACGCTGCAGCGTCTTGAGCGGATGCAGAAGATCGTGCATCTCCTTGGGCGTCATGAGTCGCCGAATATTGACTCCCTGGATCATACCCCCTCCTTCCACTACTACCGCTTGGCCGGCTTCGAGCGACCATTCACACGGTCACCCACCGTCTGGACGGTTGCGATCACGATCGCCGTCGGTCCCAAGACCGAAAAGATACAGATACCGCCGACGAAGCACAGGACGTTTTCGACCAGTTTGGACATCGCTCGCCCACTTTCCCCAGAATTATCAAATAGAGCGCTGTATGTGTTAGTGGATATACAACCCACTCACACAGGCCTTTCTCCTCCAAAATCTTTGCACAACAAGCAAATCATAAAAAACAATATATGTCAATAATTTCAAAACACAAAACTGGATTCCTGCTAATAAATAAACCTGTAGATTGGACCAGCCATGACGTGGTTGGTTATATTCGTGGTGTTGTACGAAAAGCTACAGGAGATAAAAAAATACGTGTCGGACACGCAGGAACACTCGATCCATTTGCTACAGGTCTTCTTATTGTTGGTATTGGACGCGAAGCAACAAAACGAATTGATGAATTTAAAAATATGAAAAAAAACTATGTGGCAACGATCAAACTTGGTGCAACATCTGACACTTACGACAAAACTGGTGAAATAAAGCAAGTCGTAAGGGCAGGTCGCGACCTGTCCCAACAGGATATAGACAAGGTATTGCAATCCTTCCTCGGCAAACAAAAACAAACCCCTCCAATGTATTCTGCCAAAAAAGTACAAGGTAAAAAATTATATGAACTCGCTCGTAAAGGAATAGAAATTGAACGCAAACCTAATGAAATTGAGATATACAATATTAAACTTGTAACTTATGATCCCAAATCTAATAGTCTAAAAATTAAAACTGAAGTATCTACAGGCACTTATATACGAACAATTGCCCACGATATTGGTCAAAAACTAGGATTTGGTGCTTATTGTGAAGAACTTAAACGCACAGAGATTGGAGAATACGACCTTACTAATGCCGTGGGACCCAAAGACATAACAAAAGAAAATTGGGAAAAACGGCTTATTTAAATGTATATATATCAAAAAAGATCTCGTAAAAACTAGATCTTTTTATTTATCCACACCTTCCTACCCTAATACAGGCAAAATCTCTCTGGTTGACAAACAGACTAAAACCTGCTACAATCACTACGCATTTCAACATGTAGATTCGAGACTCGAATGTGTGTGACAGATATGAATGCAAGCTATAATATTATCAAATTTTGCTAAGTTATGAGAAAAAAGGACAATACAACTCAAAACCTTTCTTCATCATATACTGTATTTTCTAATGAAAATACAGATTCAACAGCACTCTTGAAATAATTGCGAGGTCTTTTTGTAGACCTTTGACAAGCTTCTTCATATCACAATACACACACCATTTAAGCTCTCAACCTAGGGAACTTTTTTAATTTAAAAATAAAATATTAATCTAATTTTATGTCAGAAATAATGCTCGTAGTAATCACTCTTCTTATTGGTGTTGCTATTGGTACTGGACTTGGATATATCATCCGCAAACAGATGGCGCAAGCTCGTGCTAATTCTGTAGAAGTCCGTGCTGAAAAAATGCTCGGAGAGGCAAAACAAAAAGAACAAGAGATTTTGCTCAAGTCAAAAGAAAAGGCTATCAAAATCATTGACGATGCAAAAAGAGAAGAAAATGATCGTCGTAGTGACCTTGGTCAATTACAAAAACGACTTACTGAGCGTGAGTCAATGTTTGATCAAAAACTTATGGAGTTTGAAGATCGAAAGACACAACTCCAATCAAAAGTAGAAGAAATTCAAACAATCAAAGAAAAAGTAGATGTCATGAAAGAGCAAGCTGTAGTTAAACTTGAAACCATCTCAAACATGACTCGTGAAGAGGCAAAAGAACAGATCATAACTCAAGTAGAAGAACACAGTCAGGAAGATCTGTTTGGTCGTATCATGAAAATAGAACGTGGCAACACAGACAAATATGAAAACAAAGCGCGTGAAATAGTACTTGGTGCAATCCAACGCTGTGCGTCTGATCACTCAAGTGAAACAACTTCAAGCTCTGTACCTCTTCCAAGCGACGAAATGAAAGGTCGTATTATTGGTAAAGATGGACGAAATATCAAAACAATTGAAAAACTTACTGGTTGTGAACTTATTATCGATGATACTCCAGATATGTTACTCATTTCTGGATTCTCTCCTATTCGTCGTCGTGTCGCCCAACTCACACTTGAAAAACTTATCAAGGATGGTCGTATTCAACCAGCACGTATTGAAGAATTTATAGAACAATCAAAGAGAGAACTTGCTCTTGATATAAAACAAATTGGAGAAGAGGTTGTTTATAAATTAGGCATGACTGGGCTTGATCCAAAACTTGTCTCAATAATTGGACGTCTCAAATATCGTACAAGTTATGGACAAAACATATTGAATCACTCTATCGAAGTTGCTCATCTATCTGGACTTATTGCTCAAGAGCTTGGTGTTGATGCAGCAGTTGCAAAAAAAGCTGGATTCTTCCATGATATTGGTAAAGCAGTAGACCAAGAGACTCAAGGTAGTCATCCAGAAATTGGAGAAACTATTTTGAAGAAGTTTGGTTTATCAGAAGACATCGCTGACGCTGCAGCACATCACCATGACGACAAACCAGAACGTATCATTACACAAATCGTAAAGGCTGCCGATGCTATCTCTGGATCACGCGTTGGTGCTCGTCGTGATACATATGAACAATATGTTGCTCGCCTCGAAGAGCTTGAATCAACTGCAAGCGGATTTGCTGGCATTGATAAAGTATATGCTATTCAAGCTGGTCGTGAAGTACGTGTCTTTGTAAAACCTGATGTAATTGATGATTACGAAGCATATAACCTTGCAAAGGATATTGCTCGTAAAATAGAAAATGAACTTCAATACCCAGGTGAAATCAAAGTCCACGTAATCCGTGAAAGTCGGGTTATCGAATACGCTAAGTAAAAAAGAAATAAAGGTTAAAAACTACCGGATAATTTCTGGTAGTTTTTTTATTAAAAAAATTATTTTTATACTGTGGATAAAAATTTGCCTCTATTGACAGCTTTTTACCTATGTTATACAATGAAAGCATACTATTAAAATCATTCATCTTCTAATTTTCCCTTGTTGACTATTCGGTTTTCTAGGGAATAAGGATACATATGAACAAAGCAGAATTAGCACAGACAATTGCTGACAAAGTCGGTGTTTCAAAAAAAGAAGCAGAGGCTATGGTTGCTTCCTTCGTAGAAATCGTAACATCCACGCTACAAGGCGGAGGCGACGTAAGCATTGCAGGATTTGGTGCCTTTAGCGCAAAAATGCGCGCAGGACGTGTCGGAGTAAATCCACAAAACCCAAGTCAAAAAATTCAAATACCTCCAGTAACTGTGCCAAAGTTTAAAGCTGGAAAAGGATTGAAAGATGCTCTAAAGAAAAAAGATGCAGCGCCTGCTGCTCCAGCTGTTGAATAAAGACTTATTACAAAAATATTAAAATCGGCTAACAAGCCGATTTTTTTATAGGTAATGAGATTGACAATTTAACAAAGTTATTATATAATATTCGTCGTTAGTCCAAACGCTCGAGGCCCCATCGTCTAGTGGTTAGGACATATGGTTCTCATCCATAAAACAGGGGTTCGATTCCCCTTGGGGCTACTAGAACAATTTAAACCTATGTCAGGGTAGCTCAGTTGGTGAGAGCGCAGGATTCATAACCCTGAGGTCGGGAGTTCGAATCTCCCCCCTGACACAAAAACACCCATCAGGGTGTTTTTCTATTGGTTATTGGCTATGAAATATTATCTATCGATCTGGTGGTATACGATAATACTGCATAATATACTGTGCTACTTCTGCAAATGTAGGCGCAGCAGTAAGTGATGAAAATGATCGGTGCGGTTTTTCAAACTTTACAATCATTACAAATTTTGGATCATCAACCGGACCAAACCCAACAAATGAATGATTTGTTTCATCTGTATACCCTCCAGGACCTGGAATCTGTGCTGTACCTGTTTTTCCAGCAACATAATATCCAGGAACTTTTGCTAAACTTGCAGTTCCTGTATCAATAACTCTTACAAGCATGCTTGCAAGAAATGATGATGATCTTTTTTCCAAAACTTTTCGTATTTCCCTTGGTTTTGTTTCTTCTATTTTTCCATCTGCGTACTCTGTCTTTTTTATAATATATGGTTTCATAAGTGTACCTCCATTTGCAATTGCACCAAACGCACTGACCAACTGAAGAGGTGTGGCTGTTAAACCCTGACCAAATGATCCTGTCGCGGTATAACAGTCTACATTATCCCCACTATTACGATATAGAGATTCTGTAGTACCTGATGCCTCAGTATTGAGTTCGATTCCTGTCTTAACGGCAAAACCAAATTTCTCCACATAACTTCGAAAGAGCTCTTTACCCAAAAGCTTAACCACATGTACCATTCCTGTATTAATAGAATTTTCAAGAACACCTGTCATGGTTTGATCACCATATGCTTCAAAATTTGCATTCTTAATTGGCTTGTAACATCCTACATCTACACTTCCCGAATCATAAAAATATGTATCTGGCTGAATTAGATCTTCATTAAGTGCTGCTGCCATGGCGACTGGCTTGAAAATAGATCCAGGTTCGTATGGTGTAAAAATATTCAAGTTATTATATACACTGTTTGACTCTGCCTCATTGTATTTATTTGGATCAAAATCAGGCAATGAACACATGGCTTTTATAGCTCCGGTACTTGGATCCAAAATAACAAGAGATGCACTCTGAGCATTGTATTCCTCCTGTCTACGCTTGAGAATCTCACAAGCCTTAAACTGTAATGTTCTATCAATTGTAAGTGTTAGATCTACGCCATCTTGTGCAGGCTCAAAAAGTCGTCCTGCTAAAGGGATCCAACTACCCTTTGCACTACGTGTTCCTTCTAAAAAACCACCGGACCCAGAGAGATCCTTATTCCAATAACCTTCGAGTCCATAACTTCCTATATCATTTCCCTCTGTATCCTTACCAAGAAAGCCAACTATTTGAGCCGCTAAATTCCCTTCTGGGTAAAATCTATGTGACCTACGAGTAAAGAGAATTCCTGGAAGTTCTAAATCCCTTATTTTTTCTACAATTGATTCTTCAACTTTCTTTTCAAGTGGTTCATATGGGTCATCGGGCTTCTTGAGTTGCAAAAATATTTCAAATTTTTTATCATCATCATACTCAAATATTTCTGCAAGCTTTTCTGCAATGTCTTCTGCCATTTCATCATTATCTATCTTACGAGTATCTGCAAACATTAAAAATAAATCTCTATTAATAGCCAAAGGAAATCGCTCGTCTGTGTCTTGTGATTCAAGATATATTGAACCTCGCTCAGGAAAAAGTTGTGCATATATTTCATGAGATCCAGACGCAAGTGCGGTGTAAAACCCATGATGCAACACCATGAGTACAATGAGTCTAAATCCAACAATCAAAAACGCAACGGTGAACAATATGCCCACCGCGCGTAATCGAAAGTCTTGAACACCTTGGTGCTCGACTTTGTTTGAAGATCGTACGTGTCTCATTGCACGTAAATTTTAGTTATCAAAATTGATAGAGTCTAAGTTGACTTCCATACTATCCATTGGTAGTTCATCAAAATCTGGCATCGCTGGAAGCTCCATTCCTTCACCACTAGCATCAAAATTCATATTTCCCATTGATCCAAATAGCACAGCACCCATAACTTGTTGCATAACTTCTTCAACAGTAGAAAAAGTTTCTGGCTCTTCCACCTCTACTGATTTATTGTGATCATATAATTCCATAGATGCATTGACCATTCCGTCAACACCTTCTTCTTCACTCACAATAGGGCCACGCACATCAAGTTTATACAAAAGGGCGTCCTTCTTTCCAATCCACAAACCAATATCAAGACCAGCGACCTGCTCAATCATTTTTTCTGTTTTAGCTTTTGCTTCGTCATCAGCAAATTCTTTATTTTCAAGCATGATTGCATTGAGTGCCTCTGGATTAAATTTAGCACTTATATGACTTGTCCTTGTTCCGTGAATAGTCTCGCCAGATATTTCTTTTTCAAATAAGAATAATGGAGTATCTTCCAAAATATTTTCTATTTCTTCTCCTGGTGTCATTTCTTTTTCTAAACCATCTTCCATATCAACATCCTCAGACTCATCTTTTTTCTCATTTTTTATCCACTTGTCAGACACTGCTCCTTTGACTGCATTAACCATTACTTTCATGTCTTCTGGAACTTCTAAATTTATTTCTGAAAGTTTAAAATAAGTAGCTTTTTCAAGTGCACGAATAGCTGCCTGTAGAGAACCAACGTTCTCACCTGATTCATAATCTACTTTTATATCTAACGTGGATATAGGGCTCTTATCCTCTTCTTTTCTTTCCATTGCACCATTCATTTCAAAAACAAGTTTGCCAGTCTTTGCTTCTGCGACTGTGTCTCCTCCACCAAGCATTCCAGCTACATCTCCGATTGGAATTAAATCACTTGCAAATTCACCTTCTAAATTTACCAGCATGTTAATTTTTGCGGAATTAACATCTGCCATATTCTCCTGCATTTTCTCCAAAAGAGCTTCTGGCGAAACTCCCCCACCTTGCATATTATTAAGTACAAACCATCCCCCTGCTACTACAGCCACGACAATTGCGAGGCTAACTATAAGTTTCTTCATAGAAACGCGTTATGAATAATTAAATTAAAATTCTTAGCCAATAGTTCATAGCCAATAATTTTTTTCTCAATTATTCCCGACTGGCTGTGAACTACTGGCTATTGGCTATTTTTAAATATGTCTTTGTTTTCCAACCCTCTTTTCAGCCATTTCTTCACCAATAAGACCGTCTTTCAAAAGTTGCTTCACTGAATTATCCATTGTTACCATTCCCTCTTTTGCTCCAGTCTGAATAGCACTATAGATTTGAGGTATGTTATTTTCTTTAATAAGATTTGATATAGCTGGAGTATTAACCAAAATTTCACGTGCAACCACTCGTGAACCCTGCACAGAAGGCATAAGCTGCTGAGCAACAATCCCTCTAAGTACGCCTCCTAATTGTATCAAAACTTGCTTTTGGCGTGACCCCTCAAATACGTCCACAATGCGTTCTACGGCTTCTGCAGCTGTGGAGGTGTGTAGAGTTGAAAATACCAAATGACCAGTCTCAGCAGCAGTAAGAGCTGTTGCAATAGTCTCTGGATCACGCATCTCGCCCACAAGAATAACATCTGGGTCTTGGCGCAACACATGCTTGAGGGCTTCGTCAAATGAGTGGGTGTCAGTACCTATTTCACGCTGCTCCACAAGACTTTCTTTATCTTTAAACAAAAATTCTATAGGATCCTCGATTGTCACAATATGTGCTTTGCGTTTCTTGTTTATCTCTTCAACCATACTAGCAAGCGTAGTTGATTTACCATGACCAGTCGGCCCAACAACCAAAACAAGTCCATCTAATAAATTGGTAAAATCATTCAAGACAGGTTCAAAACGTAATTCTTCTGGTGATGGAATTTCAGAAGGAATCATACGAGCGGCAAGCCCTATATGACCCTCTTGTCGATGTAAATTTACACGAAAACGAATGCCTTTTATTTCAAGACCAAAATCTAATTCTAATTTTTCTTGAAATTTCTTTTTTTGTTCTGCTGAGATAAGTCCAAGTATTGCTGTCTCAAGCTCTTTTGGTGGTAAAACCTTATCCTCCATTTCTTGCAATTCTCCCTGAATACGCAGAGACGGTTTTTCATCTCCTACAAGATGAAGATCAGATGCTCCCTGCTTTACAGCATCTTCAAAATATAACTTAATAGATTTCATAGAAAAAGCTTAAAAGGCCTGAAAAGGCTTATAATGCTTATATTTTACCATATTGAACTACTTCAGGGCAATGATTGATTTATATAAGTCAAAAAGGTAAAATTGATATATCTTATTAACAAATTTTATGGATCTCTCAAAATTATACAAAAAACAAATTTCAATGCATGACTGGTTTGATCAAATCGACCACAAAGATGCAGCTGCTATACGCGAGGAAGACTACGCGCGCCAAGCCAGACTAAAGCAGCTTGATGAAATTATTGACTTACCTTATGATAAACCAGACATATTTAGTTCAGATGACATTTTGAATAAGACAGATAGATTTAATATCCTATTCAATGAGAGAAAAGATAAAAAATGTAGACTGAGACTTGTACCTCTGACAAAAGATACTCAAAAATTACGAACTGTCGGAAGGACAATACATGAATCAGTTGAATGGTTCAAAGAACAAGATATCGATCCAAAAAATTATGAACTTCATTTTCTTAGTTTTACTGATAACCCTGAGTGGGCAACTATTTTTGTAATAAATAATAATGGTATTTTTGGTGAAGCTGTGTTTGGTGGACACAATCAACTTACACAAGGTTTTCATGAGAAAAAGCCAATCACATTTTCTTTTGACTTCACATCCTGGAAATTGAGTGAAGAAAATGAAAATATTCTTGGGCATTTACAAAAAATAATGGACTATCTCTATGTCCCCGATTCTACAAAACAAGAAAGGTTACATGACACACTTGGAGCAGACTGTGTTCAGAATTATATAACAGGATATTTTGAAACAGTTTCAGATGCGTCTATCCCGTTGCAATTCATTGATTACAATCGTGTACTTGGAAAATTATACAAAGATGTACAAATTACACCTTCACAAAATAATCAAAATAGTATCACCGGCCAAACTGGTTCACCAGGAGTTACAACAGGAAAAGTTCGTATAATTTCTCCGGAGCAAATATCAGAAACAAATCTAAATCCTGATGAAATTCTTGTTTGTGATGTGACAAGTCCAGACTATGTTCCACTAATGAAACAAGCTGCTGCAATTATTACAGACCGAGGAGGAATCTTGAGCCATGCAGCAATTGTCAGTCGTGAAATGAACAAACCATGTATAGTAGGAACTGGAAATGCAACAAAGATTTTGAAAAATGTACAAGAAATAAGAGTTAATGCTGATAACGGAACGGTTAAAATTTTATAAATTTATTGTGCATATATAAAAAACCAGTGGATTACCACTGGTTTTTTTATTTATAGAAACTATGAACTAAGAACACTTAACTGTTAAAACTATTTACTATTTTTTAATTTCTTCCACTGTGCTTTGACCACTTTTTCAATCATATCACGCATACCATCAACTAAATCATTTTCAACTGCATATTTATTTACCACAGTCTCAACAGCTTTGTAATATTTAGTCTTTGTCATCTTGTCCCACTGCTCTGAAGCCAGTGCCTTATCCTTTACTTCCGAATACACGTCAGCAGCATGATCAAGAAGTTGATCACGTGTTTCTTTTCCTTTTTTAGTGGTGTTAAGCCACATCATGCCCGCACCAAGAAGCCCTCCCAAAAATAAACCTTTTTTAAATTTGCCCATAAAATTAAGTTAAAAGTTTTTAAAGTTCATAAAGTTTTTAAAGTACTTTACAAACTTTATGAACTTTCTAACTTTGAGAACCTTAGATAGTATACCAAAGTAATCACCTACTCACAAGCTCGTTATATACACTATCTAATCTTTCAACTATACGTTCCCATGCATATTTTTCTTCTACAATACCACGTGCATTTTGTTTCCATTCAAATTGATCTGTATCTTTTGAAAAATACCCGGCAATTGCATCACGTAATTCGTGTGCATTACCTGGTCCAAATATTAATCCCCCATCTTCCGCAACAGTTCTTACTCCTGGTAGATTACTTGCAAGCACAGGAACACCACTTGCCATAGCCTCTAGAAGAACCATACCAAATGCCTCTCCACGATTTATAGAAGGTAAAACGAATAAATCTCCCATACTATAATAATAAGGCAATTCCTCATCTGACACTTTACCCACAAAACGTACATTCTTTAATCCATATCCTTTTGCCCTAAACATAAACTGTTCTTTTAGTTCTCCGTCACCAACAAGCACAACTTGTAAATCAATATCTTCTTTTTTCAAAAGTAATAAAGCTTCAAGTAAAATAGGAATTCCTTTGAAATAGTGAGCCCCATCCATTCCACCAACAAACACAATGGTCGGAAGCTCTGAATTTAAGCCATGTTTTTTGAAAAGCGCTTCGGGTAATTCACGTGGATGAAATCTATTTGCATCTACACCAAATGGAAGTTCAATCCATTTATCTGTGTTTTCTTTGAATATTTCGCGCGCGTCACTAGCTTCTATATAATCAAACGAGCTTGCAATAATCTTATCAGCTGAATTCAAAATGCGTGGCATCCAGTATTTGGCATAATATTTAAAAACCAAACCCTTCCAACCACCACTACGTGTATCCATATGATAAGTTATAACAAGTGGTTTGTGTGGATTTCTCAATTTCCATTTACGCACCATATTTGCTGTTCCAAAAAAAGGATAATGTAAATGTACTATATCAAAATCATCAAGTTCATTTTTTACTTGTGGCATATATGCCGCATTTCCATAGCTCAGAGGAGTTTTAAGTCGTTTAGCATAATCAATCTCTTCTTGTAGCTCTTCTGAATGTGTATGCGCCTCAGGAGCTTCTTCTGAGCGTATTTCTTTGCGTTCATAATACTTCGGAGTGAGCACCATCACCTCATGACCTAAACCTGACAAATATCCGGCAGTCTGAAAAACGACATTTCCCATGCCGCCAAAATAAGGTGGATATGTGCTTACTATATGAGCGATTTTCATAAATATTATTCTTTGAGTGCTTTTCCCCTGACAACTTTAGTCACATCGCGTTTAAGTTCTTCAAACTTAACATGTAGTCTAAATAAGATAAAAAAGATAAGAGCAAACGCAATATACATTACAAAATCAACACCTCGTCCAATACCAAAATTATTTGCGATTTGTTGGACTGAATTTGGCCATATTACAACTACACCAGCTATAAACCAAAATAAAATCCAAAATAAAGTTCCTTTTGGACCAAGTAAACCTTCTCTCTTCTTACCAAGAACATTTGCGATTGCAAACAAAGCAAAAAGAATAAAAAGAATTTGAAAAATTAATAGCATATTTTTGAAAATTAATGAATAAGTTGACTAGATATTTTTTTACTTTCTCACCACTTTACCCCACAACAAGTCCCTTACTATCTTAAATCCACCGGTTGCACTTTGTCCATACTCATGGTACGTCACTTTTACAGGAAATTCAATATATTTTAAATTATGTTTTTTCGTAAGTGCAAGAATTTCTGTTGCATGAGCCATGCGATCTTGTGAAATTATTATCTTATTCAATGCTCGTTTATTTAATATGCGAAATCCATTATGTACGTCCGTTAAACGCACCGCACCAAAAATAATATTTACCAAATGACCAATTGGTGACAATATATATCGTTTAAACCATGGCATATTTGAACGATTATCAAGAAAACGTGACCCAAATAATATATCTGCCTTTTCTTTTTTTAAACTTTCAAAAGCTGGTATTACATCTTCTACATGAAATTGTCCATCCCCATCAAAATGTAATACATAGTCAGCATTAATCTTGCGTGCGTATTCATGTCCAGTTTCTAGCGCAGCGCCTTGTCCCAAATTAATTTTATGATTCAATACAACAGCCCCAGCTTTTCGCCCATCCTCAGATGTATTATCCACAGAAGCATCATCGACCACTATAACCTTATCAACGTGTTCAAAAAGACTCTGGACTACAGAGCCTATTCTTTTCTCTTCATTGTATGCAGGCACAATAGCAACAAACATGGATACAAATTTCAAATTATTTTGAATGGTTATTTAACGAAAGCATTTCTTTATTCGCAAGTGTATAATCAATAGTACGTTGCAAACCTTCTTCAAGCCTGACGAGAGGAATCCAACCTAGATTGTCTTTCGCACGACGCAAATCTGGCAAACCTTTTTTTGTCAAAAATACTAGAGGATCTTCATAAACAACACGTGAAGACGAACTTGTCATTTCAACTATTTTTTGAGCGACTTCAGTCATCTTGTACGGCTCATCAAGACCTAAATTTACAAGGCTTACCTCTGGGTCAGTACCCATAAGTCGAACTATTCCATCTACCATATCAGTTACAAAACAAAGTGATTGTTGCATCTCTCCATCTCCATAAATAGTGAGATCCTTACCCTCAAGAGCATTCAAAATAAAGTCAGGAATTAGTAAGCCATCACGTAATTTCATACGAGGACCATACGTACTAAATATACGTGCTATTTTTGCATCAAGTCCGTAAACCTGCCTATAAGTTTCAACACATGTTTCAGCAAAACGCTTTCCTTCATCGTAACATCCACGTGGAGATAGGTGATGTACAATTCCTTCATCATCTTCTGAAAGAGTATCGCCATTTTCTGGTGGATTACCATACACTACTGAACTTGAACCAAATACATACTTTGCCTTATATTCAACAGCTAAATCAAGTGTATTGAGCATGGCACGTGAATTTGCCCAAAGTGAATGAATTTTTAAATCCTCAAAATTCTTTGGGCTTGTAGGACAAGCAAGATGATAAATTTCTTGAATACCTTGAAATTTTACTTTGAACTTATCTAATTCTGGAAAACTATTTAGGTCAATCGGTTGATTTACATCATATTTTATAAATTCAAAATCTGGATATTGAAGCAGATGTTGAATATTGTGAATATGTGAATTGGACAAATCGTCCATACATATTACTTTTGCTTCTTTGAGAAGCCTTTCGCAAACATGCGAACCCAAAAAACCAACACCCCCTGTAACCAGGACGTTTTTCTTTTCAAAAATAGGTGCATCACCAATCATAAAATTTAAAATAAAAAGTTTATAAAATAATTATTTGACTTAGGTCTTTTACAACTGTGTTACCAAAATAGGACCTCCTATAAACGCATCAAACGCATACCATTCTTCAAGAAGTCTCCCTCTACTTGAATACATACGCACGGGCATCTCACCATCCTGAGGAGTGATAACAAGTTCATTATTTCCATTTCCATTGTAATCAAATACATCAATATATATTCCTTGTTTATAAGAAGCTGGATAAGCCCTAAAACTCACGACAGGACTTCCATCTTGCTCATATGCATATATACGTGCCTGCTTTCCTGCACGTGCACTGATAATATATTCATCAGCACCGTCATTGTCTACGTCCCCAACAGATACGTAATCACCCTGCACACCTTCAATCCAAAAAGCATCAATTGAATAAAATGATTCTGCTTCTAAACGTTCTATAAAGGTAGTTCCATCATATATATACACAAGTACAATATCATAAACTTCCCAAACTTCATCATAAACAACATCTACTGACACTCCTTCATGAGCCTCGTCAATTAAAAAATCTATAAGAGATCCATCTAATTTAAAAACATAAACATAGACCTCGTCAGCTTGTTTTGGTGACAAGAGTATTTCTGGCTCATAAGCACCTAGAACATCACCCACTGCCATATCATACACGCCTTTAGCTTCAAACTCCCAACGGTCCAGACGTCTAAAATTACTGTCATAAATACTCACCAGATGCACTCCTTCGCTTTTTTGACGTAGTGTAGCATAGCGAACAGAACCGTTCTGTAACTCAAAACGCTCGATATCTTCTAAATTTTCAAAAGCAAGACGTTTGACCACATATGTATCATCTTTTCCTATAGTACGTTTTTCATATTCTCCAGTCTGAGATGCCACAAACATCATGCGATCATCTCCACTGTACAATTGAGGTGTTTCATTATTTTTTGGTGTGGTAATTTGTTTTTTTGGTACAGATTCTACAGGAGTTTCAATTTTCTCTCCAGCGGCAAATTTTACAGCATTATCTATTTGCAATAATCCTGCACCAAATAAATTTGCATAAACCTCTTCATTTTGACCAGGTGTATGCTGAACTGTGGATGTTAGTGCATTAATTAATTCAGCAGGACCCCAAGACGGTTGCAAACTTTTTAGTAATGCTGCAGCACCACTTACCAAAGGTGTTGAAAATGATGTACCATTCCAACCATCGTCTTGTGAATATGTATTATTTAAATCGTTTTCTGGAGATAAAAATAATGTTGATTTTATACCTACACCAGGAGCAGTAATATCAATACAATCTGAACCGGAATTAGAAAAAATAGCCAAATGATGTGCCTCAGTCATAGCAGATGTACCAATAACCTTTTCAATAGAATCGTCTTCGTCTATACATACTGGATAACGTGGGCTTTCATTTAAAAAAATAAGGTTATTACCAGCCGCTGCAACCACTAATACATCATTATCATAAGCATAATCAATTGCGATAATAATATCTTCTACATCTCCAGTTCCAACCATGCTGACATTTATAATATGGGCTCCATTGTTAACTGCGTAATATATAGCGTCAGCCAAAGGAGCAAGATCACCGGTTCCGCTATTACCGAGAACCTTCAAATTCATAAGTTTAACATCCCAATTCACTCCAACACCATCTCTTCCATTATTTCCCTTTGCGCCAATAATACCTGCTACAACGGTTCCATGATTAAATATGGCATCCTCTTTTTCTCTTTCTGTTAGATGTGTTAAGTCTGGGCGTGGATTATTATCATCATCCAAAAAATTCCATCCATACACATCATCAATATATCCATTATTATCATCATCAATGCCGTTATTTATAGTCTCTTTTTCATTTTTCCATACATTGTCACGCAAATCCGGATGAAATATATCAAATCCATTATCAATAATAGCAACAACCACATCTTTTGATCCAGTAGTATAATCCCATGCCTCATACAAACCAGTGTGTTCATATGACCATTGTTCTGTGAATGGATCATTTGGCATCTGAGCAAAAGTTGCCAAAGGAAATAATAAAAAACCAAAAAGAATTGATGTTATAAAATATTGATGTATTTTACTCATATAATTAGTTATACGCTTGTATTTTTACGTTTATTATGCTATAAATAACCATGCTAGTATAGCAGATTTACATAAAATTGACCAATTCTAAAAACATGTATCGATTCAAACAACTCATCCTACTTGGTGGCGACCTAATTGCCTTTTTTTGTGCTTTTTTGTTGAGCCTCTCATTGCGCAATTTTGATATACCAGATATCGAAAAAGTGACTTCAAACTTGAGTCTGTTCTTTTTTGTTTTTCTATTGTGGATTGTTATAAACTACATAAACGGTCTTTACGATTTGAAGCTCATCCATGCAGAAGATCGCTACAAACGTATATTTGGAACTGCACTTTTCTCCTTTATTGCAGGCGTAGCATTTTTCTATATTCTACCAAGTCGAAATATTACCCCAAAGACAATTCTTGTACTTACAGTCATTTTTGGATATGTATTTGCTGCGGGTTGGCGTGGTCTATACAACATTCTTATTGGAGATAAAAAGCTAAAAACACGTATATTGTTTCTCGGATATACAAAGGAAGTTAAAGAACTCTTGGATATACTTAAAAAAGAACCAAACATTGGCTATCAAGCCTGTGTTCTTATTGATCCAGAACACATAATAAAATCGCAAGATCATCCAAATATTGATGTATATCACAATCTTACCGCCCTTCGACCTTCTATTACTACAAATCATATAAATACAATTGTAACATCACCACATCTAGATGAAAAAGCAGATGTTATGAGAGAAATGTATGAACTACTATTTTGGCCAGTAAACATTGTCGACCTTACATCATTTTATGAAACAATTACTGGACGAATCCCTCCAGCCACTTTTTCTGAAAGTTGGTTTATAAAAAATATCCGCAACACAGAACGCCCAGTCTATAATAAATTCAGACGTTTATTTGATATATTCTCTGCAATGTGTTTTGGTATTATATTTCTTGTTTTATCACCGTTACTCATACTTGGTATAAAATACACATCAAAAGGACCTGTATTTTTCAAACAAAAAAGGATCGGTGAAGGTGAGACTATATTTTGGATGTATAAATTACGTACTATGTATGCACTATCAGAAGATGGAAGTGCTGAAACCAAAGGAGCAGAATTTGCAAAAAAAGACGATAAACGCATCACATGGGTTGGTAAATTTTTGCGCAAAACAAGACTGGATGAATTACCTCAGGCATGGAACCTACTCAAAGGAGACATAACGCTTATTGGACCACGACCTGAACGTCCTGAAATTGTGGAAAAGCTCATGGAACAAATGCCGTATTATCCATTACGACATACTGTAAAACCTGGTATTACTGGTTGGGCTGCTGTACACCAACACTACACTGACACACTTGAAACATCACTACAAAAACTTCAATACGACCTATTCTATATAAAAAATAGATCCTTCATAATGGACCTGTCTATTGTACTTAAAACAATCAGAGTTGTATTACGAGGGATGGGGCAATAAAATTATATAGAATCAACATGAAAAATCGTAACTTTCCAATTGATTTTTTAAGAACACTTGGACTGTTTGCTATAATCTTAGCACACGTGTCCCCACCCCTGTTTATTTCCCAATTAAGAAGCTTTGATGTGCCTTTGATGGTAATACTTTCTGGATTTGTATTTGCTCTGACAAAAAAAACTGATGAAACGGAATTCAAATTAAACACCTACATTAAAAACCGCTTTATCCGCCTGGTCGTACCTGTGTGGGTTTTTTTATCTTTTTTCTTTCCTCTTGTATTTATATCAGCACAAATTTTGAACATACCATTTCCATTTGATGGACCAAAGATATTATCAACTTATCTACTATGGGAAGGAATTGGCTTTGTGTGGATTATAAGGATTTTCTTAATGATGTCTCTATTTGGACCGCTTTTTATTAAAAAAATAGATAAATTTAAAAATAAATTAAAAACAATTTTTATACTTTACATATTATATGAAATATCTTTTTTCCTATATTCTAAAATATTCTTTCACATAAATGACACGATGGAAGAAATAATTAGAAAATCTATTTTTTATTTAATTCCTTATTTACTATTTTTTGCTTATGGAGTATATTTCAAAAAAATAAAACAAAAGACACTTTCATATATTATTTTTCTACTAACATCGCTCTTGATTTTTGGTATAGAATATAACTTTCTGAAATATGGAACATATCCTAAGTTTCAACATTTCAAATACCCAGCAAGTAGCTTCTATACTGTATATGCACTATTAATATCTACGCTACTATTAAAAAATTTAGATATATTTGAAAAAATAAAATCTTATAAATTTAGAAAACTAATTCATTTTATTGGATCTTACACACTGTGGATTTATCTATGGCATATTCCTATTACACTTTTCTTACACTTCGCAGGATTCGATTATGTATTTACTAAATATATTATAATTATTTCTATCTCAGTCTTTATTGTATTTATTCAACAAAAATTACTTAACTTCTTTCTTAAAAGAAGTGTGGTTTTAAAAAATAAAGAAGAGGCTCTTAAGACTATATTTATTGGGTAAGCTTATTAAAATAAAAAATATACACTTTTGTGTATATTTTTTATATATCTAATATTAATTTACATTCCCCACTCTTTTTTCAACTCCTCAATCCCACGCTCTAATGTAACTGTAGGTTCCCACCCAAGGAGCTCTTTTGCCTTTGTATTATCTGCTTCAGTATAGCGCACGTCACCAACGCGTGGATCAATATTTTTAAACTCTCCACCAATAAGCTTAACAATGTCATTCACTGAATGTGGGTTTTTGTTTCCAATATTAATTGTCTCACCTTTTCCTACGTTATCTTTTGTCATTGCAAGAATATTTGCCTGAGCAACATCTGAGACATGTGTATAATCACGATAATACTCACCATCTCCACACACTGTCATTGGTTCACCATTTTTTATTTGTTTTAAAAACTTAGCTATCACAAGTGCATATGCTCCATCTGGATCTGCATATGGACCATATACATTGAAATAAACTAAACTTACTGTTTCAAGATTATATAATTCTGAAAATAATCTGCAATAATGTTCGCCAACATACTTATGAAGTGCATATGGTGCAATTGGCTTTTTTATTACATCATTTTCTGCAAGTGGATATACTTCTTTTGGTTGATCACCATAGGTTGAGGATGAAGAAGAAAACACTACACGCTTTACTCCATTGTCACGAGCTGCGAGAAGTACATTCAATGTTCCATTTATATTTACATCATGTGTTTCCTGAGGATGTTCTACAGAAAAACTAACACGTGGCAATGCAGCCATATGAAATACACCATCAATTCCTTGCATCGCTTTATTTAGATCATCCATATTACGGATGTCTCCTTCGATATACTCTGCCTCTCCTTGAATACGCTCTTCCTTTTTACCACCGGCATAGTTATCAATAATACGAACCTGATGCCCTTCACCGAGCAATTGTTTAGTCAAATTTGTGCCGATAAATCCGGCTCCACCTGTTATAAGATAATGTGACATATAATTATTTTTTACCTTTTATAAAAGGAGATCCAACAGCTATAACTTCAAATCCCGCTTCACGTAAATCATTATAACGATGTTGTAACATACGACGGCCATCCATGATAAGTGGTTTTTCTTTCTTGAGCTCAGGAATTATAGCGTCAGCCAATCCTCTAAATTGTGGCCAATCAGTTGCAATAATAATTACATCACAATCTTTTATTGCTTCGAATTCGTGACTGTGGTATATAAACTGGTCATTTTCTTCAAACACTAGCTTGAAATTATCCATCGCAGCAGGATCATATATATGCACTTCCTCAACTTGTTTTTCTTTCAAAAAATGTCCTATATCAATACTTGGTGAATTTCTAATATCATTTGTATCGCGTTTAAATGCAGTACCAATGAGCGCCACCTTCTTATTGGTCCAATCAAACCCTGCTTCTTTTTCTGCACGTCCAATAAACATTTCGAGCTGACGTTTATTTGCCAAATGAGTTTCACTTACCAGTGTCGCACCTTGTCCTGCAGTTTGTAATTGATGTGACAAAGAACGTGAATCTTTTATAAAACAACTTCCACCAGCATATAGACTGTCATAAAGACCCCACGTACCTATGCGAGGATCTGTAGCCAAAACCTTTCTAAGACTTTCATAATTCAAATCATCAAATGTCTCACACGTACGTCCAACCACATCAAAACAAATTGCTAATTTATTAAACAATGTAAAATTTGCTAAAAGTTTTCCTGCTGCAGCCTCTTTTGGATTTACTTCAATATATGTGACTGTAGGAGAATCATAAAATCTCTGATACATGCGGCGCATTATTTCAAAGTCTTTTTCTTTCCATGCACCGACAACTACACGATCTGGTCGCAAGGACCCTTCAATAGCTTTTCCTTCGACTAAAAATTCTGGATTAGAAACAACTCCATAATTTTTTACTCCAGCGGCATCCATTATTTCTTGAGTTTTATTTACCATGTCGATAGGTACAGTGCTTTTGTTAATGATAACAATATATTTTTCTTGAATACCTTTGTTTCTTTTTACCAAAGCTTGAGATAATTTTTCTGCTGCATCGAAATAATAGGTCAAATTACTTTCCCCTGTCTCACCTATTTCTGGAGTTGGAAGACACATAAAAATTCCATCGCAAGTATCTAGGAAAGTTTCAACTTTATTATAATCTAGAGTGAATTCAATACGCTCTTTATTACGTACCAAAAGATCCCCTAGCCCATCTTCAAAAAGGCAAGCTTCTACTGTATCACGATCTCCTGAGCCAAGCATTTTGACCTTATTCTCATCTATGTCATATACAAGGACATTATGTCCAGAAGCAGCTGAAATAGCTGCTGAGCAAGCCCCTACGAAGCCTGAGCCAATGTATAAAATATTCATAAATTGATATTAACTATGTTTGGATATATAGTGTAACTTATCAGACATCACTTTGCAAGTATAGCGTTCGAGAACTAATTCGCGACCCTGTGCAGATATTTTTTTTGCCAAATCTACATCATTTTTTAATAAATCAATTTTTTTGCGCAAATCATCTACAGATCCTGGATTATAGAAAAGGCAATGGACCTCATCCTCAAAAAGTTCTCTCAATGATGGAGCATCAGAAACAATAACAGGCCTACCACAAGCGAGCGCCTGCAACAAACAGCTCAAACCAGAAGACTCTGTTTTCAAAGCAATGCTTGGTACCACAACCATACGTGACTGATTGTATAGATTATTCACCTCTGCATTTGAAATACCAGACACAATTACAATGGAATCACCATGCTCGTGTTCTACATGTTTTTTTGTAACCAATATAGTCTGCTCGTCACCTCTCATGGCATTTGTAAGTGTGGCGAAATCACGATTCATGTCATTCCCAATCGACATAATATCATATTTAATATCCTCATCTTCCTGCTTCCAAAAATCTACATCCACACCAAAAATCCATGTATGTATTTTTTTTCTATCAATCTTATATTCTTTCGCAAGTGCATCGGATGCCGCATCAGAAAGAGTAAGTATATGATCTGCTCGACGCAATAACGCTGATACAAACCATCTCAAAGGATATATATTTTTAAAATATACTATACGCTCTGACAAACTCATTACAACTGCATGAATTTTTTTCTTTCTTAGAAAACCAAACAAACGCCAAAATAAAATTCCAACTGACACCTGATCATATGTACATACTATCTCATCTGCCCATTTAATATCTTTTTTATATTTTAAATATATATCTATTGGCAAACCAATACGAACATACTTTGCAAATGCCACCTCAAAAATCCATGTGAGTCTACGTATACCTGTGCGCTTACCAAATCGAGGAGCGTTTATAAAACGCACATCATATTTTGAACGATCAAGATCTTTCATACCCCACAAAAATTCTGCAGGCTCTTTTACCTTTCCATCATTAATAAGCCCAATGTCTTCCATTGGTGTACGAAATATAAATAATATTTTTATTTTTTCCATACTAATTTGTTTTTATATACTTTTTGTTTTCCAAACGGTTACGCCATAACACCAGTGGAATTTCAACTCCAATACTTGTCTTACATGTTTGTGCAAGCCAAAAATTAAAATCTCTGTCAGCCCCTCTACCTCTTCCTGATGGCCAAACACGTTCATACAATTGTCTAAAACGAACTCCTTCTAAAACAGACTTTTTAAACATTGGCATGCTCGCAGCCAAAGGATAAGAATCCCAAGATCTCAAGTATTTCCTATCTAGCCTATGAACAATAGAAGATAAATAATTACCTTCCTCATTCCTTGAAAATGGATATTTTAAAAATCCTTTTTTATTTTTTTGTGCAAGTTTCAAAATAGTTTTAGTATCGACCAGCCCTACTGTATCCATGTCTACATCATACATAGTGGTATTTAGATCATCTCTATATTTACGCCAATCTACAACAACATGATCACTTTTGTATTTCTCCATTGCGTACAATTGAATTTCAAAACGATTTGCATGCGACCCATCATCAGCATCCTGAAATGTAATAAGTTCACCTTTAGACAAAGACATTCCGTAATTACGTGCAAGCCATCCAGCATTTATATTGTCTCCTTTTTTGTTAATACGTTCTTTATCTTCTTCTTCCAAAATTACATATCTAATTCGTGTGTCATTTTTTACAAAAGATCCCACAACTTCCGCTGTATCATCAATACTATGGTCATCAACAATTATAAGCTCCCAATTCTTATACGTCTGAGCCTGTACAGCCTTAATAGCCTGGACAATATAGGGCCCATCGTTGTGACACGGCATGATGACAGAAATGAGAGGGTGTTGCATAAAAATTATTTGCGATATTATTTGCTAAATGACCATGATTTATGAGCAACAAACGTAATAGGCACGATCAGCATAAGAGCAACAATCTGACTTGCTGCGACATGCCAATGTAAAATATCAATAAAAATATATAAAAATATATAATTAAGTAGGAACATTACAACGTATACCATAACAAATTTACCAAAAGTTTCAGAATGTTGTTTTTTACTTCTAAATGTAAATCGTCTATTCCATATATAAGAATTGATTATTCCAAATATGTATTCAACAACTAGCGCAAGTGCATAATGCATAGATAAAAAATACAAACATGCAATATACACTCCATATCCCAATGCAGTATTTATACTTCCTATCACTACAAACATTATAAATTGTCTATTTAAAAAACGTTTCATTTTTTTGCAACAATAAATAATGAGCTACCAAAAGGCAAGGATAAAAAAGGAATAATCTTATTTTCTGCCATACCCATTGCACGCAATGACCTGTCAACTATTTTTGGAAGTTCTTGCAAATCTGACTCCATACTCTTGTCTTTTTTAAAATATTCAAATATTTTTTTTATGAAAAGTATACAAAAAACATGAGGGAGTCTGTAAGTAGCTTTTTGTATATTAAAACCAATCTTTTCCATGTCATTTTTTAATTTATTTTTACGATATCTACGCACACCTGACACCTGTCTGTCATGTATACGCCTTAATATAGAAAAAGCTGGCACATTTAGTATCACAATCCCACCAGGCTTCAACGAATGATATATATTTTTAAGTACACCCACGTCATCCTTAACAGCTTTGTGATACAAAACATCTAATGATACAACAACGTCATACATATTAGAAGTAGGATTCCACAAATTCACATCTTGCTGCTGAACATTTGAAAGACCTCGTTTTTTACAAAACTCTACGGCCTTATCTGCATAATCAAAACCTTCTACATCACCATATGCTGACAATTTTTTCATCATTCTTCCTGTTCCGCAGCCAACGTCAAGTATAAATATGTCTTCTTTCTTATCTTTCACATACTTTCTTACATAAAACAAAACAATTGAATCAAGAACACCATACCACCAGTATGACTCTTCGTGTTCAAACATGTTACCATATTCATCTTCTTGCATGTAATTCTATTCAAACGATTCTCTTATAGTATATTGAGGGGTTTTATTTTGTGATAAAAACATGCGCCCTAAATATTCACCCATGACTCCAACGGAGATTAATTGAATACCAGATAACATCAAAACAGCAATCAAAAGCGACGGATAACCAAGTGGGAGCGAAGGATTAGTAAATTTTTCATACACAACGAATATACCTAAAAGAAAAGCACCTGCTGCAAAAAGAAATCCTACAGCAATCATTATACGAAGCGGCAATATAGAAAAATTGATAAACATATTGGACCACAATGATACCAATTTTTTGAGTGTATAATTTGATTTCCCAATTTCGCGTGATGCATGCTCTACTTTAATTTTTCCTATATGACGTGTGGTGCGCAAAATAAGTCCATCAATATAAGGAAATGGTAATTTATATGAAATTATATTATTTATTGTAAAACGATTTATCACCTTAAAACTAGATAGATATAGATCTTTTGGTTTTTGTAGCATTGTATTTGCCACCTTGTCATTGAAAGAACTACCCAAATTACGAAAACGTGAATGTTTTTTCTCTTCATAGTAAGTATAAACAACATCGTAATCATTCTCACTAATATATTTGATAAGTTTTATTACTTCACTAATTGGATTTTGAAAATCATCATCCATTATAATCGCATAATCACCCGTACATTTATTGAGGCCAGCCATGACTGCATTATGTTCACCTACATTTTTTGCCAAACTATAAAATTTAACATTTTCAGAAAAATGCTTTTGTACATCTACACAGACATCTCTGGAATTATCTGGTGAAAAATCATTTACCAACACGATTTCTAAATCGTACGATTGGCCAACTTTTTCGATCAAACCTTTCACCAATCGCTCGACACTTTCAGATCCATTGTATACAGGTATAACAATTGAAACACGCATATTTAATTATCAAAATTATTAATAGTTGAAATTATATACTCTACTTGCTCATCTTTTAATTCTGGGTATATAGGAATACTTACGATTCTGTCTGCAAACTCAATTGCATTTGTATATTCACCATCTTTTTTCCATACAAACGCTTTTTGTTCATGAATTGGTATTGGAAAATGAATCAAAGTTTTAATTCCATTTTCTTCCATATACTCCATGAATTGGTCTCTTTTGTCTGTCTTGATAACAAACAAATGATAAACACCCTCACCATAAGAGCGTTCTGAGAGTGTTTCAACCCCTATAAGTTCACCCTTGTATTTCTGAGCAATATTTCGACGTATATTATTATCTTTATCTAAATGAGAAAGCTTCACACGTAATATTGCTGCTTGCATTTCATCAAGTCTACTATTAATCCCTATGCTATCATGCGTATAACGAGAGGTTTGTCCATAATTTCTCATTGCTATCAACTGATTGTATATTTCATCACTATCTGTAGTGATAGCACCTCCATCACCATATGCACCAAGATTTTTAGTGGGATAAAAAGAAAATGCAGCACAGCTCCCTATTGAGCCCACCTTTTTTTCTTTATATACAGCACCCGCAGCTTGAGCACAATCCTCTACTATAGTTAAATTGTGTTTGTCTGCAATAAGCTTAATAGCATCTATATCACAACTCTGTCCATAAAGATGAACCGGCACAATAGCTTTTGTCTTTGGTGTAATATATTGTTCAATCTTTGATACGTCTATCAAACCATCTTCCTTATGCACATCCACAAGAACTGGCACAGCACCAGACTGGGCAATTGCCGTAATTGTGGATG
>Ga0257119_1000690_pt1 | contig 28857 bp, 25 predicted proteins | sample SI112_200mmetaG_FD_190179 | JGI IMG/M metagenome (GOLD analysis project Ga0257119, IMG submission 190179) | Marine microbial communities from Saanich Inlet, British Columbia, Canada - SI112_200m | ecosystem: Environmental > Aquatic > Marine > Inlet | place: Canada: British Columbia | collected... | reverse complement strand
ACAAACTCAAAGAGCAAACTCTGGCCCTAAGACGCCAGCAGCACCTGATTAGAGCAGGTGTATAATTCAACTAGCGAGGCGGAAAGCCTCCATTAAGTATGTGTCCGAAAAGTCTGAGGACGTACAGGGTACAGCCTACTCCCCAATTTTCTCGAAGACGTAGGCGGCTTTTCGCAAGCGCAAATAGGGGTGTTATTCTCGGTCAGTTTTTTAGGTGCCTTTATGGGAAATATCCTAGTTGCCCGCGTGCAGCCCCGCACTGGCTTCATCATTTTGATGATTGCTTCATGGGTGGGGATGCTCCTACTATTAGCGCCTACCCAGCCATTTTTAGCAGGGGTCGCCTTTTTCTTGTTTGGAAGCCTCACCACCATGTGGTTGATCAAAGCGGCTAGCTCTGGCCGAGCAGTCAGTGTGGCAGATCAGGGTATCGCGTTTGGATTGATCGAATCCCTGAGCTTCATGGCGGCGTCAGCCGCCGCGGGCATCGCAGGAGTGTTATACGACGCGAGTCCGATGCATACGTTGCCCATACTTGCTAGCACAATCGGTATCCCGCTGGTTTATGTGGGTTGGGTGCTCATTGTAAAACCGCTGACAGGAGAACCGCGCCAACTTTGATCGCATCTTTCCTATCCGTGGTTGGGGGGTGCTCCAGGAGAATGGAGCCCAAGTTCTATCTCACCTCGGGACAAAAATGAGATAAAAATTGGGATATAATCTCATATATATCTGCCCCGATCCTGCTCACTAAACTCTTCATTCCTGCGAACCGCCCAGAACTCGTTTCTCGTTCACACCTGGTCGACCAACTCAACAACGGCCTGCACCGCAAAATAACCATCATTTCTGCCCCAGCTGGGTTTGGTAAAACCACTGTGGTAACCAATTGGCTGCATTCTCAAGAAGGCGACGACGCGTCACCTTTTTTGATAGGCTGGTTATCTCTGGATGAGGGCGATAACGATCCGGTACGTTTCTTGACCTATCTGGTCAGCGCACTTAATCGCATCCCTGGTCTGGAAACTGAAATAGGGGGCGGGGTATTGCAGATGGCCCAAGCCCCGCAACTGCCACCCCCGGAGACCATCTTGACTGCTGTGATTAATGAGATTGCGCTGGTAACCGATAAAATCATGCTGGTTTTGGATGATTACCATCTCATTGATTCACAACAAGTCCATGAAAACCTCAATTTTCTGATCGAAAACCTGCCCCCACAACTTCGTCTGGTGATCGCTACACGCGAAGACCCACCGATCCAAATTTCACGTTTGCGGCCCCGCGGATAATTGATCGAAATTCGAGCCGTCGATTTGCGTTTCACATCAGTTTAGTCACTCCCATAAATCCTCCCAAAGTTACGCTAAAACATAATTTAGTAGAGCAATTGCCTCATAATCAGCAGGTTCTGGATTCGAGACCCTGATGTTCACATGAAATTCAGTCTAAAATAGCTTATGTAAATCCAAGTCTCAAAACAGACAAAAATAGCTCATGTAAATGACAATTTATGGAAGTTATACGGAAATTCACTTCGCTTCTCCTGCTTTGGCAGAGCATGTCACACGTTAACAAAAAAACTCCCTATAAATAGAGAGCCTTTTATTTAGCTTTCAGTGTTATAAAAGTTTATCCACAAGAATCTGTTTCGGATTAAATTCTTATAAATAGGATGTTATTAAAGGGTTGCTTAGATTGATTTTATTTGGAGCGTATCGTTTATGCACCAATATTATTACTCCAAGATTTAGCTACTCGCATCTCCCATCTCAATCCAAACTAGCCAATGTTTCAAGTGCTACTCTAAGCATTTTTTCTGTGCCTTGCTTTACTACATCACGATGTGGGTCATATGCGAAATCCTCCATAGCGACTTGTGACTGGGTCTCAGCCAAATTGCCATCAGAAGTTAGTATGCCTCCAGCACGCAAACCGCGAATATTTGCCATCACAAGCAGGACTGCCAGTTCTTGTTCAACCGCAACCACACCCGCGTCCATCCACATTTCCATTGGGTCTTCGATAAGACCGGGGTAGAAATTTGCCTTGGATAAAGTAAGACCACAGGGAGGGTTTGTAATCCCATTTGTCTTGCAAGAAGCTAGCAAGGAATTTATTACTTGATAATGGGCTACCGCCGGATATTCAATAGGTATTAGCATCGGCGTAGTCCCATCACATCGAATCGCCCCGGTTGCGATAATCACATCGCCGTCCCGGATACCTTTTTGCATCGCGCCACATGTGCCTGCACGTATCACAGTCTTAACTCCACCAACAAATAATTCATGGAAAGCAACGCTCGCGCCTGCACTTCCCACTCCATGAGAACAGATCGTAATCGGCGTTCCGTTGTACGTGCCGGTAAATGTGCGATATTCACGGTAATACCCAACTTCTTCGGCTCCATCAAGAAGAGCTGCACAAATCTCTGCTCGCTTTGGATCCCCCACAACTAAGGCGCGTTCAGCAATCTGGCTTGTATGGGCGCGTAAGACAGGTAGTTTTTCGTCAGTCATATTTTTCTCCTCTAAGCATTACTATTATTAACTATTTTTCGAAAACGGCGACTATTATCTATCAAATCATCGCTGTAGCTGTGTAAATCTCCACCGATGAGGTAGATAACTTCGTTGCCGTAAAATTCTCTCATCTCTTTAAGGCGGTCAAGGCTCATGCCCCCGCCAGGGGCTGGGAAGATGGGCTTTAGGTGGGACATCTCCACTTCAGTACCATTTACGATACTTTGGCATTCTTCTTTGCTAAATGAGAAGCGTCCGCCATGATTTGGGAAGATGGTGGCATCTGCACCTGCTAGTCGTGCAAATTGACCAAAGAGGGCGTGATGTGAGATTCCGCTATCGGGGTTGATAACAAAGCTTCCTTGAAAGGCAGGATGTGACAAAATGGGGAGGGCGATTTTATCTTCATCTACGATTTGGCGCATGATATCGAATCCAGCCAAACCAGGGGAAATCATCAGCCCGCCTGCGCCTGCTTTTTTGGCAAAATGAGCTTTTCTTAGCATTTGGTCGGCGGGAGCGGTGAGATTAGGAATGTAGATGCTTTTGAATCCCGTTTCTGCGTTGGCACGGGCAACGGCGGCGGCGCAAAGTTCGACACGTTCTTCAAAGGGAGAAAAAGATTGGTCTGCCAAGCCGTGATCGTCTTTGATCATGTCTATGCCACCCAATGCAAATTGATAGGCGTAATCGGCAAGGGATTTTGCGCTTAATCCCATTGGTTTGAGGGCGGTACAAAGGATAGGACGTTTTTCTACGCCCAGGTATTTTCGTAAGCCATTCCGTCCAAAGCGAGGCCCCTTAAAGGCTTGCAATAAGCTCTCTGGTAACTCTAATCGCTCCACGCGGATGCCAGGCTTGATGCTGCTATTCCCAAAAATAAGATTAAGTAATTGCGTCAGTTCAAAGCCAGAACTTTCGATAGCATAGCTAATTTTTGCTTCAAAATGGGCTTCATCTACACGTTCAAAAGATTCGATCTGACCGAAAATCTTGCCACGAATATCATCATCTGTGATGAGGTTGGCAGGGAACTCGACGGTCTGCTCGATGCAGATCGCATTAGCTTTAGTGCGCGCAAGCTCCTCGTCACCGAGAAGTTTGTAAACGGTAGCAAGCCTATCGCCCGAGAGCGTCAACGCTGTTTTTGGAATCATAATGCCTCTGCTTTTGCTTCACTATGAACATTGTCAAGGCGTACGGCCATCAAATCTGCTTCCGTTATGTTGAGCTTCTCGCCAATCATCTGCTCTGTTTTTTGCACGAGTGCCATCGCATCCAAACCGTGCGTGCGCATGAGGTAGGGACGGCTGGCACCATGTGCGTAGGTATCCTGCAAACCGATGCGAACGAGCTTTTTGCCAACGCCGTTTTCTGCCATGACCTCGGCGACTTCACTACCCAGTCCGCCGATGATGATGTGGTTTTCCATCGTTATCACGCCATATTTGGGCTTTTCGGCAGCTGCCAAAATTGCAGGGTCGTTAAAAGGTTTATGCGTGGAAACGTGCATATGCTGGAGGGAAATTCCACGTTCAGCGAGAACTTTGCTGGCGCGCATGGCTTCTTCGGTGCAGATGCCACTGGAAAAGAGGGTTATGTCGGAGCCTTCCTGTAACTGGCGGGCATGGCCGAGCCGCATGGGTTCGTTTTGATCAAAGAGAACGGGGACTTCACCACGCAACTGACGAATATAAACCGGGCCGTGAACATCTTCAATTACGTCTAATACTTGGGCAACTTCATTGGCATCGCCAGGCTCTACGACGGTCATATTGGGGAGGGTGCGCATGAGGGCGATATCTTCGATGGCTTGATGAGTAGCCCCACCCGGCGTAACAATGCCCGGCAAAAAACCAACCAAGCGTACTTTGAGATTGGGGTAGGCAATAGACATAGAGACTTGATCGAAAGCGCGTCTATAGATGAAAATCGCAAAGGTATGGAAGAAAGGCACAAAGCCTTCACGAGCCAAACCACCTGCAAAGCTGGAGATATTTTGCTCAGTCATGCCCATAGACAAGAAACGATCGGGATAGGCGTCTCTGAAAAGGTCGACTTCGGTGTTACTGGTCAGATCTGCTGAAAGCACGAGAACTTCTGGTTTGTCTTTTGCCCATTCAACAAGTTTTTTTGCGTGAACTTTTTTCATTGTCTTCATGGCTATATTCCTTGTTCTTTATTCATTGCATCCAGTAATTCTGCGTAGATTGATCGTTCTTCTTCGCTCTTGAAGCGAACATAGTGCAATTTCGGGTAACGATTTTCTAGCAGATCAATTCCACAATAGGGATTTGTATACGCCAGAATGACGAGAGGCTTGCCACCTGGTTGGGCGCTGGCAGCTTTGACCAACGCTTCGACATCGTTACCGTTCACTTTGATGACATGCGCGCCAAAGGCTTCGATGCGGGAAGTGAGGGGTTCAATATCCAGTACATCTTTCATCGCGCCATCGGCCTGTTGACCGTTTACGTCCACGACGATGGCGACGTTGTCAAGTTCGTAGAATTTAGCAATCGCCAGAGCTTCCCAGGTCTGTCCAATTTGGAATTCTCCGTCGGACATGAAGAGCCAATTGCGTCCGGTTTCACCTTTTTTGCGTCGAGCGTAAGCAATACCTGCAACTTGGCTGAGAGCCTGTCCCAGCGAGCCAGCGGTGATTTCGTGTCCTGGGGAGTGTTCTGCTCCAATCATCTCGACGGTGCTGCCGTCAGTGTTGAATTGCTCCAATCCTTCTTGAGACATGCGTCCAACTTCGACTAATGTCGCGTATAAAACCAGCGCATATTGAACTGGAGAAAGGAAGATTCGATCCAACTCAGGGGCTTTGGGACCGTTGTAAGCATAGCCCGTAAAATAATCTTTATTTTCTGCGCTGGGTACACCAGGGAAGGGAGCGGGGATCATCGGGGCTTCGCTCTCGCCGATATTCAGGATTTTTGTATACAAGCTCGCCCAAATCTCAGCAGAGCTACAGGCTTGGCTGAGATAGCCGCCGTTATTTCTGACTGTATGCTCCAATACGCGACGACGAATTCCTCTTGCCACATTTTTCGCTTCTTCTTGCCAATTTTCTTTAGTCATTATCTTCCTCTACATTCATCAATTTTGCCAAATTTTCTTCAAAAGGTGGATAAATAACACCCCTCTCTGTGATAATCGCCGTAATATATTTAGACGGGGTCACATCAAAAGCTGGGTTGCCGACTTCAACATCATCTGGTGTAATCTGACATTTGCGGACGTGCGTGATTTCACTTGCTGGGCGTTCTTCGATTTCTATCTCATCCCCGTGCTTGGTTGCCATGTCTATTGTCGTGGTCGGAGCAGCGACATAAAAGGGAATGCCATTCTCATGCGCCACAACCGCTAGATTGTAGGTGCCAATTTTATTAGCTGTATCACCGTTTGCGGCGACTCGATCTGCACCGACTACGCACAAATCTACACCATGTCTACGCATATAATGCCCTGACGCACCATCCACAATTACTTTGAAGGGAACACCTTGTTCTTTTAGCTCATACGCCGACAAACGCCCGCCCTGCAAACGGGGACGAGTCTCGTCTAATAAAGCAAAGATATTTTTCCCCTGCTCATGCGCCATACGGATGATGCCCAAAGCCGTACCGTAATCTGCGGTTGCCAAAGAGCCAGTATTGCAATGGTGAATAATGGTCGCATCATCGGGGACCAATGGCATTGCTTTCATGCCGATTGATTTGTTGATTTCCACATCTTCTTTAGCGATAATATGGGCTTCTGATAGAATAGCATCTTTCAACGCTGACACGCTACCCAAGCTGGGGTCAGTAATCAAGGCTTCCATGCGATCCATTGCCCAAAACAGGTTGACTGCAGTCGGTCGGGAGCCGCGCAACGCATCCATAGCGGTAGCAAGTTCCGACTTAAGAGCGTCTACGCCTACTGCTTGGGAGCGGCTAGATGTCAACGCTAATCCATAAGATGCCGCCACCGCAATCGCCGGTGCTCCCCGTATCACCATGTCCTTAATCGCTTGGACAACTTCGGCGTAGGTAGCGTAATCATTATAGACGGTTTCGGTGGGGAGTTTGCGCTGGTCGAGCATCCGCACTACACCATCTACCCATTCAATACTCTTAAATTTACTCATCGTTATTATTCCTCAGACTTGGTTTTAGAGACTGGCTGTTTTTAGCCGCCGCCGACGGCGATATTCTATGATAAAAAGACCAGCCAGTGTTGCTAGATAAGGGATCATTGCAGAAAATTGGAAGGGTAAGCGTGATCCCTGCAAGCGGAAACCGAGAGCATCAAAAAAACCAAAGAGCGCACTTGCACCAAAAACTCCCAAGGGGTGCGCTTGCCCAAACATAACGGCTACTACGGCGATCCATCCCCTGCCTGCGCTCATATTTTCTACGAAGAGGGTTACCTGTCCAAGTGATAGTTGAGCACCTGCCAGACCACAAAGAGCACCAGATAAAATAACAGCGATGAATTTAGTGGCCTTGACATTTACCCCCAGCGTGGCCGATGCCTGAGGCTTTTCGCCCACACCACGTAGACGTAGCCCTGATGGGTGATGAAAAAGCATGATATAAGAAATTATCACCAATAGCCAAGATAAATATACTACCGAGGAATGCCCAGAAAATACTGAGCCGAGAATAGGAATCTCATCAATTACCGGTATGGTGATGGGGTTTAGTCCAAGAATACGAGGGTCACTGAAGACACCTTTGACGCCGAAAACGGCTCGGGATAAGAAAGTTGTTAATCCCATTGCAAGAAAATTCAACGCAACTCCCAATGCGATCATATTCCCACTCAAACGCACAGCTAATAGCCCGAAGAGCGCCGCCATCAACATTCCCCCAAGAACGCCTGCCATCACTCCGGCGAAAGAACTCTGCAAGAAAAAACTTCCGACTACCGCTGTAAAAGCTCCTGTAAGCATCAGACCCTCCAAAGCAATATTGAATACTCCGGCGCGCGTACACAATAAGCCACCTAAAGCCGCCAGCAGAATTGGCGTGATCATGCGAAGAGTTGAATTCAGCAAAGATGTATCAAATATTTCTATAATTTCCATTTATGTTCTCCAATACTACATCTTCTAATTGAGGTCTTCTTGACCTATCCCTGCAATCTTCATATGCATTATTAATCATCAGTGCCAAATCGTAAAGCCCCTCGTGTAGCAACGAACATAATGATAATAGCTTGCAACACTAGAGCTAATTCTCGAGGAATATTCGTATTGCGCTCCATGCCATACCCACCCGTTTGTAATGCTGAGAGGAATAATCCTGTTAATAGCACACCTATGGGGTTAAGATTTGAAAGCAGTGCCGCCATTATGCCTATCCAGGCATAGAGGGGAGCAGTCAGAGCCGTATCGATATAGCGATAATGTACACCCAGGACCTCAATAGCACCTACTGCCCCCGCGATCATGCCACTTGCAAGCATTACTTTATAACCCAAGGGCTTTACTGCAATCCCGCCATAGCGGGCAAATTTTAAATTTAACCCTCTCATCCGTAGTTCGTAACCAATTACAGAGCGTTTAATGACCAAAGCCAGAATAAACACCAAGCCTAAGATAATGAAGGCGCCTGCATTAAGACGACTTCCTTGCACAAGTGATACAAGCCTGGCACTTTCAGGAACTATGGGGCTTTGTGATACGCCGCTTAGCTGTTCTCCAAAAGGTCCGCTGACAAGGTATGATGCAAAATAAATCGCAGGGTAGTTCATTAGCAAAGAACTGATCAAGATAGGTACGCCGAAGCGAAATTGAAACCACGCCGACAGTAAGGCATATCCCCCCCCAACCAAGATTCCAGTTAATAACGCTATCGGTAAGCGAAGGTAATCTGGAACAGGCAGAGCAACTGCAGTCAATGAAGCGGTCAAACCGCCGAGTACTAATTGTCCCTCTACACCAAGATTTATAAGGTCAGCACGAAAAGCAATCGAAATAGCCAGAGCCGCCCCTACAATTGGTACCGCTCGATTAAGTGTGGAGGGAATATTGAAGCGGCTAAAGGCGCCTTTATAAAGTTCTGAATATCCAGAAATGGGGCTTTCACCTGTGAGGGCGATTATTACAGCACCAATCACTAAGCCTCCAATAATTGCTAATATGGGGCTTCGCATTTCGCGCAGCCATCCAAATATCATCCTGCGCATATTAGAGGAGGAAATAATTTGAGCAGAAGATTTTGATAATCCTTCGGTCTGTTCGGTGGATTTTTTATCCATTTGTTTTTCCTCGAATTACGTCACCTATTGCCCCATCTTCATTCGTTACGCCAGTCATCAACAGCCCAAGATCATATTCAGTAGCTTCAGAAGCGAGCATTTCCCCAACAATAGATCCGTCGAATATCACATAAATACGGTCAGCTAGCCCAAGTATTTCGTTAAGATCAGCAGAGATGAGCAGAATCGCACGCCCCTCGTCTCGCTGGGCAATAAGGTTGCTATGAATGTTTTCAATTGCTGCCACATCCACCCCGCGTGTCGGTTGCTCAGCGATGATTAATGGGCTTTCGTGTAAGAACTCACGGGCCAGTACCACCTTTTGCATATTGCCACCAGAAAGAGTCGCCACAGCATCATTCACATTTGCCGTTTTAATCCCAAAATCTCGTACTGCTTTTACCGTGCGCTCTTGCAACACCCCCATGCGTAAGAAACCAGAAGATGACAAGAGGTGTTTTCTCTGAAACCCCAATGAAAAATTATCAACAACGGATGCGTCTAAAGCTAGCCCCAAACCAGTGCGGTCTTCAGGGATATAAGACATGCCTTTAGCGCGGTGTTCTGCTACAGAGTCATTTGTGATATTCTTGCCAGACAGCCGAACGCTCCCGGATTTAGGCATGTTCAATCCTGATAGTGCTTGAATTAGCTCCTCTTGTCCGTTCCCAGCCACACCTGCGATTCCAACGATTTCACCAGCACGCACAGATAAGGATACATCTCGCAGTACTGACACACCGCGATTGTCATTTACAGAAAGGTTTTCCACCGCCAATACCGTTTCAGCAGGTTGGCTAAGTTTTTTTTCGACTCGCAAGAGCACCTTACGCCCCACCATATGACTGCAAATTTCCTCCGGTGATGTGTCCGCTGTGTCTAAATTTGCTGTCACTTTTCCACCCCTTAAAACCGTGGCTGTATCAGAAATCTCCATGACCTCCTGCAACTTATGCGTAATGAAGATAATTGTTTTCTTCTCCTCAATCAAGCGGTGGAGGATGTCAAATAGCCCATCTTTTTCTTGAGGGGTAAGTACGGCCGTTGGCTCATCCAGGATCAGCAAATCTGCTCTTCGATACAAAGCTTTCAAAATTTCCACCCTTTGCTGTATCCCGACAGGGAGGTCGGCAACTTTGCGGTCAGGGTCCACTTGAAGATTATAGGCTTCAGATAGCTCCAGCACCCTCTGCTTGCCCATCTTGCGATCAATTAGGGTTTTTTTTGTCGGCTCTGAACCATAAATCACATTCTCTGTAACAGTCAAGGAGGGAAAGAGCATGAAGTGCTGATGAACCATCCCGATCCCGGCCGCGATAGAATCCAGCGGCGAAGAAAATGATAATGGTTGCCCATCAAGAAATATCGCCCCTTCATCTGGCTGATATAGCCCATAAATGATATTCATTAGGGTGGATTTGCCCGCACCATTCTCGCCAACGAGTGCACGTATTTCACCACGCTCTATAGCCAAGTTAACGTGATCATTCGCCAGGACACCAGGAAATCGCTTTACAATTTCGCGCAATTCAACATGATAATTCATATCTAATCAGCACCTAAAACCTTCTGTAGCTAATGGGACGCTTCAATATCGTTGAAATTTAAAATGCGTATGGCACGGGGGAGTTGTGCCATACACATTTTTCTAAAACAGATTACTCGCCTGCGAATAACGGGTCAACAACTTCAATCTCCCCGTCAATGATCTTCTGGCGGATCTCAGTGACCTGCTCAATTACATCAGGATAACCGAGAATGGCACATTCTATAGAATCTGGATCATCCGAGGTCAGTATAGTTAGCCCAACACCGTTTTCAGCCAAACCATAATCAAAGACCTGTTGTTCGGATCCTTGAAGGAATGCATCCACAGTCTGGAAGACAGCCTCATCCACTTTTTTGATCAGGTTTTCCATGACGTTCTGGGGGTCGTTGGGGCACTGATTTGTGTCCACGCCATAGGTAAAAAAGCTCTCTGCCTTTGCCGCTTCAAATACACCAAAGTTACCTCCTGCAGCAGCCGCAAAGATATGGTCGGCCCCATCAGCCGTCATTGAGAGTGCTAATTCTTTTGCTTTAGCGGGATCTGCAAATCCACCTACAAAAAGGGTGAGTACCTCCACATCAGGATTTGCATATTGGGCACCTTGTGCAAAGCCGTCGGGCCATCGACGAATAAAGGGGGTATCAAGGGCGGCAACAGTGCCAACAACATTGGATTCTGTTGCCAAGCCAGCAACAGCACCAACTAGAAAAGCGCCTTCATGTTCTCGGAACACACCGCAACGCACGTTCTCTGGCAAGGGATTTGGACAAAAATCAATTGTGACATAGGTAGTATCAGGTGACTCGGGGGCAATTTCAGCAACAATATCCTGAAAATCGAAACCTAACAACACGATGATATCCCACCCTTCTCGTACCATAGCGCGTACATTTTCTGCGCGGTCAGTGGGGTCACTACTCTCAACGGTGCTAATTTCTACACCATATTCTTTTGCCAAACGATCCATGCCATCTTGTCCGAGAGTGAGAAACTGATTCACGCCCATTGGAGACGGTGTGATATAGACTATCTTAGGCAACTCTTCCGCAGTGGCTTCTTCAGCCTCCGCTTCTTCTTCAACTTCGGTCTGGGCTACATCTTCAACAACTGTCTCTTCGGTAGGTTGTGGGGCACAAGCCGCCAATAGAGAAACCATCATGAGAATAGCTACAAAAGTAATAAAGTATTTTTTAAACATTGGACTCCTCCTTTTGGAATCATGTTTTTTAATATTGACTGTAGTAAAATTTGCTCACAGGCTATCGGATCATCTTCTTTTTGTGACTTCGCGGTCAAGCTAACTTAAGGTGATACGGTAGCCTTCTTTGTTAGACTTCATGTCGATAAAGAAACACCTCCTTTACAGAAGATGCCTTCACACGCCTTGGAAAAACACCATCAAGCGCATGTTGGCACCTACATTTTTAGAAATTCGTTTTTTAGGCACAACATCCAAATAACTTCCATTCCAAATGTTATAGGCCGTTTGAGAATATTTTTATTGAAATCTGAAAGAGCACAAAAGTTTGTAATTGCGAGTCGGGTGGAAGATATGACGAATAAGAAGTGAACAATGGTTCATCGAGTAACATTTGTTCACAGTATACAAAAATTATCTTCGCTTGTCAATAGCGCATTAAAGAAAAAAGCCCCCAAGAAAATTGGGGGCAAAAATCAAAGCGTGCTTAACGCGCTAGAGGGTAGTTAGCTCTCTAAAAGTTTCCTTGTTGTATCGGTATCAGTGATTAAGCAATGACAAATATTTGCTCTTAAAATTCCTCGAATAGCAGGAAGCATCGGCTCTCCTGCTGCTAATACAACAACATAGGGGATACGTTTAATCTCATCCCATCTAAGTGCCATCACTCTTTCATCCAAAAAGGTTGATACAGGATTTCCATCAGCATCAAAGTAACGCATCAAAATATCACCAACAGCCCCCTGCTTTTGAATACCGTCCATTTGTTCAGAAGTATAATAGCCCATTTGCTTTAAGGTAGTTTCCTGATCAGGAAACCCAAGACCTACAAAAGCCACATCACACTTCTGCGCATTCTCATAAGCCTTTCTAACTGCTGGCTCTGAGAGTATGGCAGCACGAGCTTCCTTACTTTGTAAAATTACTGGCATGGATAGTGGCTCATAGGGAGCGGATAAAACTTCAGCAACCTTTGAACTTATACTATAGGGATTAACTTGCCCTAGCATATTTCCGGCTAAATCGTTGATTTTGCACGCTATCTTTGTTTTCGGCACATAAAGATAAGGTGCCATTCGTCTCACTGTGGAACCCCAACCGAATCCCAGCCGTATATTAGGTTGCAAAATGGAAAAAAGATGATTAACTCCTGCCATTCCAATCTCTTCCATGGTTTTCTTAAAACTGGAATGACTTTCAGTGATGAGAGCGTCTTCCAATTTATACTTTGCTTGCAATTGCCTTTTTAATTCGAGCCTATAAGGAAGAGGTTTGAGAATTCGCACTTGAACAATGCCTTCCGTCCTGGCGCGTTTTAGAAGGCGCGTGATAGACACGCGGGATTTGTTTAGCTTTTTTGCAATTGCCTGATGTGTAAGACCATCCTCATAATACATCCAGGCAACTTGCACCATTAAATCTTCTTGTGGTGTGCTCATTAGTAATACCTTCAGAAAAAAGTTCTATTTTTTGAATTGTTATGCCCATCTGTTTCAAACTGTACAATTGTTCAGTGCAATTATAGGGATTGTTCCGTAAATGTCAATGGATTATCGCGTTCAACAACAATTCTTACCGCTGATAAATGATGCATATAGAAAGATGGAATGCCTCTGTCTATGTAGCTGATATATGGCAATGACAACGAGATGGTGCTAAGAGTGTCTCTGGTTGGATAAACAGATTATCTTCATCTTGTTTTGCATAACTGAAATAAAGGCAGTTTTCCGGAAGCTTATCTCGGTACTATCTTGTTTTAGCAGAAATTTCCCCACCGCGTAGAATATGCCCCATTTCATGAGGCTAGGGAATTTTCCCTACTTTGTGGGGATGAACCAACAAAATTTGCTATTCAAAGAATAGTATCCAGATTTTTCGAAAGAATAGCTTATGTAAGTCACACTAGAAGAAAGTAGCATTTCCCCCGAGGCAAAGCTAATCAAGAAACCCTAATCCTTTAGCATTGGGGCAATAGGCTTCAAGATGTCCAAGCTTTCCGCATAATTCACATTTTGGGGGAGGCAAGAGTTTGTGCCATTCGGGATTAAAGTTTTCCTGGTAGCGGGAATATAGCTCAGTCCAAATACGGCGAAGTGCGTATTTAGGTCTTTTCCAAATTGGTAGCGTAGCTTTTTTGCGAGGAAGATTCGTACTCATGATAAGCATAGTATAGAGCCTTTTTTCTTGAATGGCAATTCCATACGACAAAGCCAACCTTTTACCTTGATCAAATTTCTTCCTTATTATTCTTCTAAGAGTTTCCAGTTCACTCAAAAGAAAGGGGCTAATATAGCTTCTTCAAGTATTTGCTTTCCAAATACAATCGTGCAAGCAAGGTAATATTTGGTAGAATCACTTCCATGACTCATACACAAAATATCGCATCGTTAATCAAAGCAAAGCCTTCTCAAGTGAAAGCAACTATTCTTCTGCTGGACGAAGGTAACACCGTTCCTTTTATCGCTCGTTATCGCAAGGAAATGACTGGCTCTCTAGACGATGAGCAAGTCCGCATTGTGGCAGATGAGATACTTCGTCTGCGCGCCATAGATAAACGCCGCGCAGCCATTTTGAACTCCATTGAAGAACAAGGTAAATTAACAGAGAAACTCCAGAATACCATTGAGAAGGCAAAAAGCCTGACCATGCTCGAAGATCTCTACGCACCCTATAAGCGCAAACGTCGTACCCGTGCCGTGACTGCGATAGAAAAAGGACTTGAGCCGCTTTCCGATCTTATCCTCAAACAATCCTTGGAGAGCACTCCAGAAGAAGTTGCCGCTCAATTCGTTAGCGATGAAGTTCCAACTGTAGAAGAAGCCCTGCAAGGGGCACGTGATATTCTCGCTGAGACCATCAAAGACAATACCAAAGTCCGTGCGACAACCCGTGAGAAAGCACTCAAATTTGCCATACTAACGTCTGAAAAGATTAAAAAAGCGGTAGGTGAAAGGCGTGTCTTTGAATCCTATTATGCTTTTCGCGGACGTGTAGATCACTTGCTCCCACATCAAATTTTGGCTATTGCCCGTGGTGAAGCAGCGGGTGTCCTAAAGGTACGCGTTGAAATTCTTGAAAGGGATTGGCTTCAGGTTATCCAATCAGAATTCAAAGCGGATATTCTTAGCCCCTTTGTCGATCAGCTTGAAGAAGCTATTCAGGATTCTGCGGCCCGTCTCTTATTACCCTCCATAGAACGCGATGTACGACGTGCCCTAAGTGAGAATGCGGATGGTCACGCTATTCAAGTTTTCGCCACGAACCTGCGTGCCTTACTTGGGCAACCACCTTTGGCTGGCCATACCGTGTTGGGCATTGACCCTGGTTATCGCAGTGGGAGCAAAGTTGCCGTGGTTGACGCTACAGGCAAACTCCTTGATACAGGTACTATTTACCCTCATGCACCGCAGAAAAAATGGAGCCAAGCCATCTCCCTGCTCGAAGAGATGGTTAATCGCCATCATGTCACGCTGATCACCATTGGCAATGGCACCGCCTCCCGTGAGACTGAGCAATTGGTGGCTGAACTCACTCGCAATAAATCAGAAAGCATTAAATATCTGATCGTCAGTGAAGCAGGCGCATCCGTTTACAGCGCCTCTGCGCTCGCGAGAGCAGAATTCCCGAATCTGGATGTTTCCATCCGTGGGGCTGTCTCTATTGCCCGCCGTGCCCAAGACCCACTGGCTGAATTGGTCAAGATTGATCCTAAATCTATTGGCGTAGGCATGTATCAGCATGATGTCAATCAAACTGCACTCAATCACGCTCTCGATGGTGTGGTTGAATCTGTTGTAAATCAGGTGGGAGTGGATGTTAATACTGCCAGCCCAGCATTGCTCTCTCACGTTGCAGGCGTTGGACCAAAGCTGGCTTCGAGTATTGTCGCGCATCGTGATGCTGGTGGGGTGTTTGAATCACGTAAAGAATTAAAAAAGATTGCAGGTCTTGGACCCAAAGCCTACGAACAAAGTGTTGGCTTCATGCGGATACGAGATGGAAGCAACCCATTGGATACATCCGCCATTCACCCAGAATCCTATCCCATAGCGGAAGCTATTTTGGGCCGCGCGGGGCTTCCGCCTGAATCCACTATTGAAGAAAGGATGCCGGCCCTCGAAGCATTGACCGCCAAAACATCCCTGTAAATTTTATCTGCTGAATTGGAGTGCGGCATCCCGACCCTGAAGGACATCCTCGAGCAGCTTGTCCGCCCGGGGCGTGATCCACGTACAGACACCCCTGCCCCCATCCTACGCTCAGACGTGCTGAAGGTGGATGACCTGACAACGGGGATGAGCCTGAAAGGCACCGTCCGCAACGTGGTCGATTTTGGCGCATTCGTCGACATCGGTCTCAAGCAGGACGGGCTGCTGCATAAATCCAAGATCCCCTTTGGCACTACGCTGAAGGTGGGCGATATTATTGAAGTGGATATCCTGCAAATCGAAGCTGAGCGTGGACGGATTAGTTTTGGGTGGGGCAAGAAATAACCACTTTCAGCATTATCTCTGTTCTTTGGTTTACTCGATAAGATTATCATCTGATAAAGTAGCCACCACAAAGATTTTCTGATGACATGCTTTGGATTCTCTTCTTAGCACAACCCTTCACTGTCCAGAAGGGTCGCATGATAAAAGAGTTTGCTAGCAAAGATTTGTTTTTTCTACGAGAGTAAATGTTATTAATTTCCGATGATATTACTTTGTTTCCCCCTGGTTATTATGTCCATATATATTTTCTATCGGTTGCGCTTGAGCTCTTTCATTGTACGTCCTTAGAGCTTTCGGACACAATCTAATGGAGACTTTCTGCTTCACTGATCTCTTGCCCGTATCGAGAATAACAAGCCTCGCGGTTACTATATATTGTATCCTCTGGGATTACGTCGCCAATATCAAAGAGCAAGGAGATTTTGGATTTTTTTCATCCTTGCTTTTTTAGAAAGTATTGTGAAAGAAAAAACCGTAGGCTAAATCATAGACAAACCATAGAGTTAGCAAAGTTTTGTGTGTTAAAACTGCTTCAGTACCTTTAGAGCAGAATAGCATAAGAGATGGCCTTCGGTTATAATGACATTTATGGAAGATTGGTTGACGACTTTTGAAGCCGCGCGTATTAGTGACTACAACCCAGACTATATCCGGCAATTGATTCGCACTGGCAAAGTAGAAGGTAAAAAATGGGGGCTATCTTGGCAGGTTAACCGAAAATCGCTCGAAGAATATATAAAAAGATCTGATCGACAGGGCCAACGCCGCGGCCCCAAACACAACCCCAACGCTAAAAGACGCTAAATAGTAACCCCTTGAGGGAGTTTCTTTTTTCTTTCCTGTATGGTATAAATATCGTATCAATACGATATTCTCTTTTAGGTTAAAAAACCATATTTCATCCAACAAAATAAGAAAATGCTTATGCTCAGTTCATTTAGAAAGATGAACCAAGAATATCCAAAACTTAGTAAGGAGATGATCTTGTGAAAAAGCAACGTGATTATTTAGCAAAACGAGCCGTTTTGTATGCCAGAGTATCTGGTGATGACCGAGGCAAAGAGGGGCGCAACTTAATCGGTCAAATAGAAATGTGCCGAGAATTTGCTCAAGATAGGGGTTGGAGCATCATCGAAGAAATTGCAGAAGATGATCGAGGGGCTTCTGGTGCATCATTTGAACTACCCGAGCTAAGTCGTATTATTGATATGGCACATGATGGAGCGTTTGATGTCATGGTTGTTCGAGAAATTGATCGTTTAAGCCGTAAATTGGCAAAGCAATTAATTGTCGAGGAAGAGTTAACTCGCAATGGGGTTGAGATTGCTTATGTTATGGCTGAATATGATGATACACCAGAGGGGCGTCTTAATAAACACATTCGAGCCACAATAGCAGAATTTGAACGTGAGAAAATCAATGAACGCATGGTTAGAGGGCGTCGCCAAAAAGTGAGGGCAGGTAGTGTATTGGTGGGAAAACGTCCACCCTTTGCTTATAGAGTTGTTGAGAAAGATGGAATGTACGCCTTGACAATTCATGAACCAGAAGCACAGATTATTCGTTTGATCTATACTTGGTATACAATTGGGGATGGAGATACTGGACCTCTGGCGATCAGGGCAATCGCCAGAGGTTTAAATGAAATGGGGGTACAAACGCCCCAAAATGGTATTATGAAAGGCAAAAAGTGGGGCCATGAAACTATAAGAAGGTTCCTGAGCAATGAAACATACGCTGGAAAATGGACTTATGGAAAGACACGAAGGGGAAAAAAGAATTCTCCCGACAAACATCTTTCTGTTAAAGTACCAGCAATCGTCTCCGCTGAAGTGTGGCGCACTATTCAGGTGCAACTAATAAAAAACAGGAAGAATTCTGCTAAAAACGCTAGGCATGAGTATTTAATGCAGCAACGCTTGGTTTGTGGAAAATGCGGGAACACGCTACGTTCAATAGCACAGGCACGACAAGGTTATAAGGCTTACAGGTATTATTCCTGCCATGGGAGAAAACTCAAGGTGTGTGATCTTATGTCGGGAAATAGCAGTAAAATTGATGAGATCGTATGGAACTGGGTAAAATCCATAGTCCTCGACGGGAAGGCTTTAGAGGAAGGTTTAGATAGTTACCAAGAAGAATGTGAAGTCCAAAGTGGACCTCTTCGTGAGCGTTTAGGGGTAGTAATGGATTTAATTGCAAATAATGAGAAGCAATTAGATATGTTGCTCGATTTGTATTTGAGTGGTGACTTTACTCGGGATTTACTTACTGATCGTAAAAGTCGATTAGAAACCACCATTGTCGCATTAGAAAAAGAGCGTGAGAAACTAATTGCCTCGTTAGATGCTGCTACATTTACCCCAAGTCAGCTCGATAGTATCCGTGAATTTGCTAATGATGTAGCGAAAGGGTTAGACATTGCTAATCAAGATTTCAAAAAGCGCAAACGAATTGTTGAGCTACTAAATGTTTCGGGGGCCTTAGCTGATGAAGATGATAAGCAAATTCTTTACTTGCGTTGTATATTAGGGCAAGATTTTTTACCGGTTGAGACACCTGCCATAAGTGGATGATGGCTCCGAAAGGGGCGGCATTCCTTCATGCACGGCGAGATGTGCAAAGTTGGCTGGATCCGCTGGTGGTGAGTTGGGGCTATGATGCCGAATCCGGTTTTGGGAGCGGCAATCTCTTTATTGATTATCACGAATGGCAGGGGACGCGCGATATTGCCGCGTTTCTGTCTGTCCCCGCGGCAATTGATTACCAACGGGAGCAAGATTGGGGTCGCGTTCGTTCCCATTGTAGAAAGTTATTAGGCGTTACAATGGAGAGAGTCCAAGCCATCACAAAAATGCCACCGATTATGCCAATTCCCAAAGAATGGTTGGGGCAAATGGCTGTTCTCCCTCTTCCCAAAGATGTAGATGGCGCAGAATTGAAAAAGCGACTTTATGATGAATACCAAATTGAAATACCGCATACTCGCTGGGGTGAGCAATCTTTTTTGCGAATTTCAGTCCAGAGCTATAACAACGAAGAAGAGATTGATTATTTTGTGAAAGTTTTAGAAGATTTGTTGGGAATCTGAATTTCCTAGCAACACTCTGCGTTGCGCCATTAAATCCCAACGTAGAGCATTAGGGATAGCCTAAAAAGTTAAATAAAAAACGTCCGATGGTTCTCAACCTTCGGACGTTTTTTTGTCGCTTATTTATCCAGCACCATTTCCATCAAATTTTGGATGCGGGATGCCATGCTCGAGGGGTCGGGGTGCAAACCCTCGACGAGCAAGGTGTTGTCGTAAATTTGTTCGATGATTTCTTTTTGCAAATCAGCCTCAATATTTTCGGCGAGCAAACTTTTTAGAATTGAATGCGAAGGATTTAGCTCTAAAGTTTTCTTGGGGTCTTCATAATCTTTGCCCAAATAGCGATAAACTCGCTGCAATTCAGGATTAAAATTATCATCTGCCACAATCAGACGCGCGACCGATTGTGAAAGCCGATTGCTAGTGCGAACATCCTCGACACGTTCGCCTAAAGTCTCTTTGAAGAGTTCGAGCAATGTGGCGAATTCATCTTCTGGAATTTTCTCCGCCTCGCTCTCCTTTTCACTTGCTTCCGTTGTGTCAACATCTGCTTGTGCGACACTTTTTAGCTCATACTCTTTATATTTAGTTAATCCCATTAACATAAAGGAATCCATTGGGTTGGTCAGCAAAAGAACTTCGGTGCCTTGCGATTGGAAATAATCCAAATGCGGGCTAAGCAAAACGGATTTGGGATCATCGCCGACAATATAATAAATCTCTTTTTGCTCTTCCTGCATTCTTTCTACATAATCATCCAAAGAAGACCATTCCTCTGGATTCGTATTTGTTTTAAAGCGCAATAAGGGCTGTACTTTTTCGGTTGCCATTGGCTCAGATGCAATACCTTGTTTCAAGAAAACGCCAAACTCTTCCCAGAAACTAATATATTTTTCAACATCTTTCTTCGCCATTTTTTCCAATTCTCGCATGACCTGACCAGTGACGATCTTTTTTAGGCGCGGCATCAAGCCACTAGATTGAACTGTCTCACGCGAAACATTTAGGGGCAAATCTTCTGAATCAACCACACCCTGCACAAAACGCAGATATTCGGGTAAAAGGTCTTTAGTATATTCATCAATCAAGATATTACGGGAATAGAGTTTTAACCCATCTTCTTTGCGAGCGGAAAACATACCTCGTTCCGCTTTGCTGGGAATATACAGAAGCGCAAAAAGTTGCACGGGCGCATCTGTTACCGAATGAATACGATAAAGCGGTTCTTCAAACTCCATCGTCATTTGGCGGTAGAAATCGTTATATTGCTCGTCTGTAATTTCGTTACGAGCTGTGCGCCAAAGCGATGATTGGGCATTTGCCTGCTCTTCGCTATCTCCGATATAAATGGGGAAACCAATATAGTCGGAGTGTTTTTTAATGATAGTGTTTAAGCGATAGTCTTCGGCAAATTCTTCAGCATCTTTCTTTAATTTGATTTCAATCTTTGTGCCGCGCTCGTTCATTTCTGCGGGGCTGATTTCAAAATCATCTTCGCCTGTGGCGTACCAGCTAACAGCTTTGGCGCGCGGTTTATAGGAACGCGATGTTACTCGGACCCATTCTGCCGCCATAAAAACGGAATAGAAACCAACGCCAAATTGCCCGATCACTTGCGCTAAATCTTCTTCGGCATCTTTGGTCGCTTCAATAAAATTCCGCGCCCCAGATTGTGCAATTGTGCCAAGATTTTCGATAATCTCATCTTTGGTCATGCCGATGCCAGTATCTTGGATGGTCAACATCCGCTCATCTTTATCTGCTGTGATGCGGATATTCAACTCCACATCTGCGTCTAGCACGTTTTGATTGGTCAACATCTCAAAGTGGACGCGATTGAGCGCATCAGATGCGTTTGAAAGTAATTCTCGTAAAAAGACTTCTTTATCTTTATATAAAGAGTGGATCAAGATATTCAGAAGTTGTTTTGTTTCAGCTTTGAAAGTAAAAGATTGTGCACTTGTTTTTTTATCTTCGGTCATAGTAGCCTCCTAAGCAAATTTCTAAGTATGATTTTATCAAAACATAGCATCTAATTTCATAGGAAAAGTATTAACGTGAGAGAAGTAAAACGTATTGGGTAAAATCATTACGGAATACGTTTTACGCAATACGCAAATATCCCTCCCTGCAACTTTTTAAACCTTCGAGTATCCTTGCTTGTGAGAGTCGTAAGTCCCGGTGGGGCTCCCTGTCTTCAACTGTCACTCCAAAAGATGGAGTTTTTCAAACAGTCCATAAAACTTTTTGTGATCTTTTTCTATAGTTCTGGCACCATAAATCGTTTGAACCCCTGCAATATCCATTTCACTTAAATACCCATCGCCCGACCAGCGGGGATTGCAGTAGTTCATCACAGAATCCAGGTCCCAGCCACCAATCGGCATCGAGCCCTCTGTGCCCTGCCCCTGATCGCACCAGGAGGGTGTGTCGGATCTGTTTTGTTCATGGGCAAAGCTCAGGGCATGACCAAATTCATGCACAGCCGTAACCCGAATAAAATCTTCTTTTGCATAACTATGATATGGAAAAATACAGGCCATTTGATTGTAATCAGAATCTATGCACCCCCAATGATCGAAGGTGACGTTTAACACCATCCCATTTTCCAGGCCATCGATACTCGTTCCCAACCCCTTTGTATGCGGGGGTTCATCGCTAAGCCGAATTCTTATGCCTCTTGATTCAGGCGTGCATGCTTCCCAGCCGACAAAATCAACCAGCGAAACCGCTTCCCAAGTGTTCTCAATCACGCTTTGAATCAGAACTCTCTCCGCCTCGTTATTTTGATCTAGGTTTTCCCAACAAAGATCAATGATATTACTCTCCCAAATCGATTCTTCGAGCACATAGAGTGGTGATATGCTTTCAGGAGGATTTTCATAGGGGCTTTCTTCGGGTTCAGCAGCTGGCTCCTCGACAGGTGCAGCACCGCCTCCGCACGACATTAATAGCCAGAGCGAGAATATGATGATGATGAGTAAAATTCGATTTCTCATGATGCTTTTCCTTATAGGCATAACATATTATACCCAGTCATCATTACTCCAGCCTTGCAACCTTTTCCGCCTTCGAGTATCCTTGCTTGTGGGAGTGGTTAAGTCCCGGTGGGCTTCCCGGTCTTCAACATCGGTGACGGGTCGCGTTGCGGGCCGTGGTGGGTTCGACTCCCATGCACTCCCGCCTAGTTTTTTGACGGTGGACGAGGGACGATAGACCCTAAAAGTCTGTCGTCCCTCGTCCACTTTTTCTTATCTGCGTAATGCGTATTCCGTATTGCGTAAAAAACTCCCTACGCAATACGGAACACCTTATGTCTCTTCCTGAAACCGAAATTCTCAATGCACTCGTTGCTAAAATCTTCAGAATCTCCAGTATCACTCTCGGTGATACCAAACGCGGATTCGTCGTTAGCTATCGTGGTCATTTGCTGGGTGATGATTCTGCTACCGCCTACGACCAGCTAGCATCAAACATCGCCTCTTACTCACTCACCCCCCTCTTCCAAGAAGAAAAAGATGAACAAATTATTTTCCTTGTTCACGAAGCACCTCCGCCTGAGTTACCCAAAGTCTCGAAAAATATCCTCTTTTTCCTTGCTACATTAGTAAGCGTTCTATTTACAGGCGCGGTTTTCGAGTCTACCCTTCCTGAAAGCACAGAATTGCTCGTCATGCTCAAAGATGCGCTCTTTCATATCTGGCGCGGATTTCCCTTTGCTGCAAGTTTATTAAGTATTCTTCTCGCACACGAATTTGGACATTATTTGATGGGGCGTTATCATAAAACAAAAGTTACGCTTCCCTTCTTTTTGCCCCTCCCCTATCCTTTTAGCATTCTTGGTACATTGGGCGCATTTATCCAAATGAAAGAACGCCCGAAGAATAAACGCGTTCTTTTCGATATCGGCATCGCGGGCCCCCTTGCAGGGCTGGTGGTCGCTATCCCCGTTCTTCTCTACGGACTTTCTCTCTCTGAACTCTCGCCACTCACAGGAACAGGCATGCTCGAAGGGAATTCCATTCTTTACCTGTTCACAAAATATGCCGTTTTCGGGAAGTTTCTCCCAGAACCAACCAGCTATAATGGCGTTGCCCCATTTTTTTATTGGATACGCTATCTTTTCACCTCCACGCCCGCCCCAATCGGCGCGTTGGATGTGCAGGTTCATAATATTGCTTGGGCGGGCTGGGCAGGGCTGCTTGTCACCTCGCTGAATCTGATCCCGATGGGCACCCTCGATGGCGGGCATATTATCTATTCCCGTTTTGGTAAAAAAGCAAAAAAACTTGTTCCATTTATTTTTGCCGCTCTTGTTGCGCTTGGTTTTGTATGGCAGGGTTGGTGGCTTTGGGCACTTATGCTCAACTTCTTGGGGCGCAGACACGCTGAGACTCTCGACGAGATTACCGAGCTTGACCCTAAACGGCGCAAGATGGCCTTTTTTGCCCTGATCGTTTTTATTTTGGTATTTATCCCCGTTCCATTGGTGGTCTATGGGTAAACTTCGAATAACCTTCTTTTTGGCAATCTTGCTTCTTACGGCTTGCCAGTCATCAGCATCTGAGTCAACCGCTACGCCACCCCCCGTGACAGCGATGAAGACTCCGCGCCCCACTGCCACGCCTATTCCTGTCAGTAGTTTTGATCTTGATGAAGACGACCTATATGGCATTGAAATCGAAGTTTGGCATGCGTGGTTTGGTGCACCTGCCGCACTTTTTGATTTACAGATCGCCGAATTTAATCAAGAAAATCCATGGGGGATTAGAGTCAGCGCGGCGTATCAGGGGAGCTATAATATGCTATTCAATGCGGTAGAAGATGTATCAAATATATCGAATCGCCCGCATATTATCGTGGCTCTGTCCGAGCAAATTTCGGTTTGGGATGAGCAGGATTCCGTTAACGATCTGACCCCTTACATCCACGACCCTATTTGGGGATTTTCCACCGCTGAGTTGACTGATTTCCCCAGTGTTTTTCTTGCGCAAGATCAATACGATGACCGCTGGCTTGGTCTGCCTGCTCAGCGGACGGCGCATTTTTTACTATATAACCAAACTTGGGGAGAAGAACTTGGCTTTGATTCCCCTCCCCTTAGTTTTGATGAATTTGAAGAACAGGCTTGTGCCGCAAATCAATTCATGCTCAAGGATGAAGATTTTGAGAACGACGGTAAGGGCGGCTGGATCGTGGATTATGATTCGACCTCTGTTCTAGCATGGATGCTCGGGTTTGATGGTGGTCCCCTTGCTAGTGATGGCAGTTATAAGTTTGTGAGACCAGAAAATACCAAGGCTCTCAAAAGTATAAAATCGCTATATGATGATCAATGTGCCTGGCTTTCTACAGCCGACACACCCTATGAACAATTTGCCATACGTTCTGCGCTCTTCATTTCAGCCGATATGGAAGCGTTTTCTGAAATTTCAAGGACATTTGCAAAGGTCGATAGCCAAGACGAGTGGACGATAATTCCCTTCCCAGGGAATGAGCGTAGTGCGATGGTTGTCTATGGGTCTTCTTACGCACTACTCGAAACAGAAGATGCTGAAGCTTTAGCCTCCTGGCTTTTCGTCAAGTGGATGCTTGAACCCCAGAATCAAGCCAAATGGGCGAAGAGTACCGCCCTCTTCCCTCTGCGAATTTCCTCGTTGGATGAACTATCCGATTACGAAAAAGCAAATCCCCAATGGGCAGAGGCTGTCAATCTGATCTCGCAGGCAGAGATCCAGCCGCAATTGGCTTCGTGGCACAGAGTTCGCTATCTTTTGGGCGATGGCTTGGAATATATCTTCCGTTTTGATACACAGGCTGGCTCGGTGGCTGCGATTTTGACACAAATGGACGATGCTGCAAAAGCCATAAGTGAATAAGTTCCTTTTGCGGAGAATAAATGAAATAGTTGTTCAAAGAACAATCGAATAAGCCATAGACAGATGGAGGAGTACCGATGAAAAAAATAGGTGTTCTTACAGGTGGCGGTGATGCCCCTGGTCTTAATGCGGTTATTCGTGCTGTCGTCAAAACAGCCATTGGGAGTTATCAATGCGAAGTGGTGGGCATTCGTGATGGCTATGATGGTTTTCTGAAAGAGAAAGGGCAAATACCGCTTGGGCGCAGCGAAGTTCGCGGAATTTTGCCGCGCGGTGGTACCATTTTGGGGACAGCAAATCGTGGAAATCCTTTTGCTCGTAAAGTAATTCGCGATGGAAAAACAGTCATCGAAGATACTTCAGATGAAGTTGTGGCAGTCATTGAAAAACAAAAACTGGATGGGCTGATCGTCATCGGTGGCGATGGGACATTGAAAATTTCTCAGGAACTATTTGCGAAAGGCGTCCCCGTGATCGGTGTGCCCAAGACGATAGATAATGACGTGGGCGGAACAGAAGTCACCTTTGGGTTTGATACCGCGTTGGAAACAGCGACCGAGGCAATAGACAAATTGCACACGACCGCAGAATCTCATCATCGGGTGATGGTACTCGAATTGATGGGGCGAGATGCTGGTTTTATTGCCCTGCATGCAGGTGTTGCTGGAGGTGCAGATGTGATTCTAATCCCCGAAATTTCCTTCCGCTATGAGGCTATTGTAGACAAAGTTGTGCGGCGCGTTGAGAGTGGTCGGCATTTTAGTATTCTGGCAGTTTCAGAGGGCGCAAAATCTCTTGATGGTGAGCAGGTTTTCTCTCGCTCGGGCAATGAAATTTATGTTCCACGTTTGGGCGGTGTTGGTGAAATGGTTGGAAAATACGTTGAAGACCACTCCGGGCAAGAGACGCGTGTCACCGTGCTGGGACATATTCAACGCGGCGGATCACCGACTCCTTTTGATCGTTGGCTAGCGACTCGCTATGGTGCGGCAGCGGCAAGATTAGCAGCCAAAGGTGGCTTTGGGCGCATGGTCTCTCTCCGAAATGGGGAGGTTGTAGATATTAGCCTGGACGAGGCATTAGCGATTCCCAAACGTGTTAAAGTGGATGGTGATGCCGTTCGAACCGCACGAGATTTGGGCATCTACTTTGGAGATGAAAAATAAAAGCTGAGCGAAAGAGCATTTGCAGATTTTTTATATGCACTGACTTTCCTGACCCTATGCGCTGGCATCAGAAACGCTGAGATATTTTTTCTCAGCGTTTTTTTAATTCAGAAAAAAATAGATAAGGCTGGTAAAATTACGGCTACTTGGAATTATTCAACCCCAATCTTGTTTTAGTGGAGCCCCGTTATGCAAACAAAATATGCAAAAAAAGAACAAACCGCACTATATAAAAAGTTTGATGTACTGCAAAAGAAATTAGTTCCCCTTTGGGAGCAAATCGGTAGTTCTGACCCAGGCGGTACTTTTATCGAAGATGAAAATACAATGGTTGTTTTGCCATCCTTAACAGTAGATATCAAATTGGATTTTGCAGCTCAACAGGCGTATGAAGAGCGGATGTTATTCATGCTTTTTCTATTGCGCCAACCACATGTGCGTATCATTTACTTGACCTCTGCGCCAATCCAAAAAGAAATCATTGATTATTATCTGGATATTTTGCCGAGCGTGAGCATCTCTAGTGCGCGTAGGCGACTTATCCAAATCTCGCCACATGATCTTTCAGACCGCCCACTGGTCAAAAAATTGCTCGAACGCCCCAAGCTTATAGAGCAGATTCGTAACGCTATCCCTAATCTAGAAATGGCGCATTTGGCTCCATTTATGACCACAGATATGGAGCGCGATTTTGCCGTTCAACTTGGTATTCCTATGTATGCCGCTGATCCACGTTTTTTTGCCTTCGGGACAAAGAGTGGATGCCGACAAGTTTTTTCCGAAGAAGGTATTCAACATCCACAAGGCGCAGAAAATATCTTTAGCAGAGATGATTTGGTGCAAAGTCTTTCACAGATGCGCGCACAAAAACCTGAGATCGAAAAAGCAATTATCAAGCATAATGATGGCGTTTCTGGGTTTGGAAATGCGACACTGGATTTATCTGGTCTTCCTAAGCCTGAAGCAGCAGAAGAAAAAACGGCTTTAGAAGAACGCCTAAAAGAAATGCAATTTGAATTGGCTGAAGTTGATTACGATTGGTATATGAAAGAGCTTGAAACCAAAGGTGGCATAGCCGAAGAATTAATTAGCGGTGATGATCTCTTTAGCCCGAGCGTACAATTACGTATTGCGCCCACAGGAAAGGTGGAATTGCTTTCAACACACGATCAAATCTTGGGCGGACCCAGTGGACAAACGTATATGGGTGCGCGCTTTCCAGCTAACCCAGAGTATGGTCCCATGATCACTCATGAAGCGGAAAAAATTGGTAACCGTTTTGCCAAAGAAGGTGTTGTTGGGCGCTTCGCGCTAGATTTTGTTGTCCTCCGTTCTCGTTGGCGATGGGAGCAATATGCAATTGAAGTCAATCTTCGTAAAGGTGGCACAACCCATCCATATTTAACGCTACACTTCCTGACAGGTGGTAATTTTGATGCGAATAAAGGCGTTTATAAAACACTGCAAGGTCATGCAAAATATTATGTCGCAACCGACGCTTTAAAATCAGAAGCGTTTAAGAAATTAACGCCGCAAGAACTATTTGATATAGTCAGTAATCATCGTTTGCATTTTGACCATACCAGCCATACCGGGATCGTATTGCATATGATCAGTAGTGTTTCCACACTGGGAAAACTGGGACTCACAGCTATTGGCAATAGTCCGGAACACGCAGAAGAAATTTATCAGAAATTTGTCGAAGTTTTGGAAGAGGCAGCAAATTAAGCATATGGAATCAATCAATAACTTTCGTGATTTTGGTGGTTATAAAACTAAAAATGGAGCACGTCTTAAAAAAGGATTGCTCTATCGTAGTGGTGATCTTTCAAAAGCAACTTCTGCGGATTTAGAGAAAATCTCCGCTTTGGGGATCAAGACCATCTGTGATTTACGTTCTGAGCGAGAGCGACGGGTAGAACCGGATCGCTTCCCGGATGTGGAGCCGATCACGTTTTTCAACATCCCCATGCGCCCAATTGTCGATTATCACGCCCGCTCATTAGGACGTTTATTTTCCCTCATGTTCGGTGAAGAACGGAGCCGGGACTATATCGCCGAATCCTATAAAGCCTACCGTGAATATGCGACTGGCTATTTGCCCCAGTTCAAATCTTTATTGAAGCGTATTTCAAAATCCGAAAATCTGCCCGTACTGATTCACTGTTCGGCAGGGAAGGATCGGACAGGCGTCCTCTCTAATTTAATCCAGCAAATGGTCGGGGTTTCACCCGAAACAGCTCAAGAAGATTATCTTAAGACAAACGAAAATTTAAGCAAATATAAAGAAGAAATTATCAAAAAACTAAAAAGACTGGCTTATTTTGGTGTTCCCTGGAAAATGTATATGCCTCTTTTTGATGCGCGCACAGATTATTTAAACGCCGCTTTTGCACAAGTAAAAGATGAATTTGGTGCTGTTGATGATTGGATACGACGCGGTTTAGGCTTCTCAGAGCAAGAGCAAGTCGCTTTGGCAGAAGTATTGTTGGGGTAGTTATAGGGATTAAAGAGCATCAAAAAAGTCACCAGAAATGAACTGCCCCCCAAAAGGTGGACAGGTAATAAAAAGAGCCTAGTGAGTGTACGTCCTCAGACTTTTCGGACACATACTTAATGGAGGCTTTCCGCCTCGCTAGTTGAATTATACACCTGCTCTAATCAGGTGCTGCTGGCGTCTTAGGGCCAGAGTTTGCTCTTT
>Ga0257119_1000676_pt1 | contig 29172 bp, 27 predicted proteins | sample SI112_200mmetaG_FD_190179 | JGI IMG/M metagenome (GOLD analysis project Ga0257119, IMG submission 190179) | Marine microbial communities from Saanich Inlet, British Columbia, Canada - SI112_200m | ecosystem: Environmental > Aquatic > Marine > Inlet | place: Canada: British Columbia | collected... | reverse complement strand
CTCAATCGCCTTGAGAATAGACTCTTCCCCTTGTTGAAAATCTCCGGAATGGGTTTGGGTTAAGGACAGATATAAATAGCTGATTGCATTGCTGGGGTTGAATTTCACTGCACGCTGGGCATAGTCCCTTGCGGTGGGATGGTCTCCGCTGAAGAAGTAGGCCGCAGCAATGCTCGTCAATGCCGTTGGATTTTCCGGGTTCAGGCTTTCGGCCTTGCGGCCATGCGTCATGATCTCGTCAAGCGTTTTTCCTGGATCCTTCGTGATGCGTTGGAGCAGTTCCCACAAACTGCAGATCGCAAGAAGGGCATAGGCATCCGAGTGAGTTGGTTCCATTTCAACTGCCCGCTCAAAGTGCTGACGAGCCTGCACGAGTCCTGGGTCTTCGTGGTCGGTGTGCTGGCGTTCGTGGAGGCAGCGTAGCCCTTGCAGGCACTCCTCCCACGCGCTGAGGTTTTCCGGACGTTTGCGGGTAAGACGAATCTGCTCGTGCCCCGTTACTGAAGGGGCCACTCTGCGGGCAATCGCCTCGGAAACCTCGTCCTGTACGTCAAAGATATCCTCCAGAGTGCGGTCCCACTTTTCCGAAAAGAGGTGGTGGTCCTCCTCCGCGTCAATCAACTGCGCGGTTATGCGTACACGGTTGCCGCCTTTGCGTACACTGCCCTCGACGATGTAACGCGCGCCTAGTTCTTGTGCAACCTGCTTGAGATTGTGGGATTTTCCTCGGTAGGTGAAACTGGAATTTCTGGATATCACCGGAAAGGTGCGCCAGAGCGAGAGATTGGTGATGATGTCCTCGGTGATGCCGTCAGCAAAATACTCCTGCTCTGGATCTCCACCCATGTTAGTGAAGGGCAGCACTGCGATTGCAGGAACTTTGGCCTCTGTGGCGGTGGCGGTTTCCGAGACTGGAATGGCTTGCGGAGTCGGCGAAGCTTCCGCAGTTGTTGGCACGGTTATGGCTTCGAGCACTTTTGAGGAACTGCCGATTTCAACCATAAAGGTGTGAACCGGTTCCTCGATGTTTTTCATCTCCTGCGGTCCCGAATTTACAAAACCCAGGTCGAGCTTGCGGCGCACCTCTTCGTGAAATTTTCCGGAAACGCAGATGCCTCCCGGTTCCGCCAGAGGTTCCAGCCGTGCTGCCACGTTCACCCCGTCACCATAAAGGTTGTCGCCTTCAATGATCACGTCGCCGATGTTGAGACCGACTCGGAACTGCATCTGGTCTTCCGGGTCTACCTCGTTGTTGCGGTCCCGCAGATTTTTCTGGAACTCTACCGCCGCTACAACTGCGTCCACCGGACTGCCGAACTCCGCGATTACGGAATCACCGGCACTACCGAAGACACGCCCGTGATATGATTCAATGGACTCGTCTGTGATAGTACGGCAGGACTTGAGGTTGCGCAGTGTGCGATCCTCATTCTCGCCCATTTTTTTGCTGAAACCCACCACATCTGCAGCGAGGATAGCAACGAGTTTTCTTCTGGGTGTCGACTCGCTCATTGACCTCCTAACTTCAAAGAGAAGAGTTATAAAATTATAACACCTTCAGCCGCAGAGTATACGACGGTTTGATCGAGCTTAGCAACAAAAAAATCAGAAACCAGTTTGGCAACGATTAATTTTCTCGAGGAAAAGTCACCTCAAAGAGATTTTGACATTAACCTGTTATCCCCACAATTCAGCAGATGGTGGAAAAACGATACTTCCGTCATATTTAAGTGGAAAGGGCCTGTCATCGTAAAGATATAAGGGAGCATCCAAATCAACTATTTTTGCACGTTGGGCAATTAAAAACGCCGGCGCTATTCCCAGTGAAGTTGCAGACATGCAGCCGATCATTGTCCTGAAACCTTTGTCTTCCGCTGCAGCCTGTAAGCGTAGTGCTTCGGTGAGTCCTCCGGTTTTATCCAGTTTAATATTTACGAATTCATAAAGTCCGACTAAGCGTTCAAGATCAGCGGTATCGTGACAGGACTCATCGGCGCAGACGGGAATTGGATGGTCAAGAGTTTTTAAAATACTGTCATTGTCCGCAGGAAAAGGTTGTTCAATCATTTCAACTCCGAGCAGTTTAAATTCCGGAACATAACGTTGATAATGTTCCGGAGTCCAAGCCTCATTTGCATCAATCACCAGCCGTGAATTTGGAGCATTCTTCCTGATTGCTTCCAGTCGTTCCAGGTCACCGTCACCGGTTAGTTTAATTTTTAAAATTGGTCTGTCGGAATTTTTTTGCGCAATTTTACCCATTATTTCCGGAGTATCAACGCCAAGCGAGTAAACAGTTGTTACATTTCCAGGAGCTGAATTAGTTACCGCGCCCAGATGCTGTGAAATCTCCGGCAGCTCCCAGACCCTTTTTCCCGCGAGTTTTGCTTCCAAATCCCAGAGTGCGCAATCCACCGCATTCCTGGCAGCACCGATAGGCATTTCCTGTTGCAGTTCTGTGCGTGTCATGCCGTTTTCAAGTCTGTTGCGAAAATCCTCAATCAGGCTTTCCGTTTGTGAGATGGACTCATTGTAGTGCTCGGTAGGAGTAGCCTCACCCCAAGCTTTGAAACCGTTTTGTTCAAGCTGTACCACAACCACATCGAAATTATCGTCAATTCCTCTTGATATCGCAAAAGGCTCTTCTCTCCAGTTTTCGGAATGGACATTCAGTATTCTTTTTGGCATAAGTATTTTTTAATATATGAAGGTTGAGTTCAATAAATTTTCTCTGAATCTTCGGGGGGACGTGCCCGCCAACGCCGATGCATCCAAAAATATTGTTCAGGAAATTGCCGGATAACTTTTTCCAGCTCAGCAGTAATTTTTTGGCTTATTTCCAGGCTGTCTTGTTCGTGCTCACCGGAAAGTTCAAAAGAGATACGCTGAAAAGTAATCTCAAATTTATCGCCAACATAAGGACAAGTTACGAGTACAACCGGACTTTTACGCAGCAAATGAAACGCCGCAGTGCCTTTGCTGGAGGAAGCAAGTTTAGCAAAAAAATTAACAAAAAGATCGGATTTATTATCATTTTGATCAATCAGCATGGCAATGATTTTATTAGCCGCAAGTGCTTTTGCCATTTGCAAAGTTGCTCTTTTACCTTTATCAATTGTTTGAACACCAAAATTGGCACGTGCCGTATTTTGAAGTTCGTTTGTGAGCGGATTGGTTTGACGACCTACGTACATGCTGACAGGATATCCAAGCTCGGCCAGAGAAGATGGGATCATCTCCCAATTACCAAAGTGTCCACTGACAAGAAGCACACCCTTTTTTTCTGTTAAAGCTTCATCCAGGATTTGCAAATTGTTGAAATTTGTAACTTCGGAAGTACGACCCTGCCAGGCATCCATGTGCAAAACGTCCATGCAAAAACGCGCGAACCAGCGGTAGTTTTTGCGGGCAAGTTTTCTACGTTCCTTTGCGGATAATTCCGGAAATGCGAGTTCCAGATTGGTTGCGACTATTTTACGGCAAATGCGCAAAACGTGATAGAGCAGGAGATCCAGCAGAAATGCTCCCCGTCGAAGTTTTTTTGCCGATGCGCCTTGACCCCAACGTTTTAAGCTGTTGAAAAGAGCAAATTCAAGCCGGTGCCGAAATTTAAGTGGTTCTGGTCTGAGCTTACTGGTGGATGTTTCAGGCATGTTTATAAGATTGTTTCGTGAATCATTAGCAAAACGATAGCAGATTTACACTAACTTGAAAGACAGAATACTTATACAGGCAACAGAAAGTAAGCTCTCTAAACTTACACTACTGACAGTCAGACCTCGATTTATTGACGTAGATGTGTCATTTTATAAGTGTGAGTTTTCTGCAAAAACTTTCTAGCAAAAAACATGGATCAAAGGCTAAGCTGTTCCTGTTTGAAGTCAGTAGTCACGAATGTAAAAAAGAACAGAAAACTGTAAGTGTGTTCAACAATGAATAACACTTCAAATCGATGATATTTGATAACAATTTTTATAATTTTAAATGAACAACAAAACGCCTGATCCAAGTCGAATCCGCAACTTTTCCATTATTGCTCATATTGATCACGGAAAATCAACGCTGGCAGATTGTCTGATGAAAGAGACAGGTGCAGTTACAGATCGTGAATCACAGGAGCAGTTGCTGGATAACATGGATATTGAGCGTGAGCGCGGTATTACAGTAAAATCCCAAACTGTACGTTTGAATTATCTTGCAGAGGATGGTAAAGAATATGTTTTGAATCTGATTGATACTCCCGGACATGTTGATTTTACTTATGAAGTGTCAAGGTCACTGGCAGCCTGTGAAGGGGCCTTGCTGGTTGTTGATGCAGCACAAGGTGTAGAGGCACAAACTTTAGCTAACGTTTATCTGGCTCTTGAAAATGATTTGGAAATATTACCTGTCTTGAATAAAATTGACTTGCCGACTGCAGAACCTGATAGGGTATGCAAGGAAGTTGAAGATATTATTGGATTGGATACAAGTATTGCTGCTAGGGTAAGTGCCAAACAGGGAATTGGAATTCATGAAGTACTACAGCAAGTTGTGGACTTTATTCCCCCACCTGCAGGAAAAAGGGATGCGTCTTTACGTGCGCTGATTTTCGATTCATGGTTTGATTCCTATCTTGGTATAGTAATCATGATACGTGTCATGGATGGAAAAGTAGAAATTGGAGATAATATCCGTTTTATCTCAACTGCAAAAGAATATGAGGTTGTCCAGCTTGGAGTGTTCACACCTTTTAGAGAGGAACGGGTGGAGCTTGGGCCAGGTGAAGTAGGATTTTTAAGTGCTTCAATTAAAACTATTGGTCACACCAGAATTGGAGATACGGTCACTTCTGTTGAAAATCCGTGTAAAGATGCCCTGCCTGGTTATGCAGAAGCAAAGCCGATGGTCTTTAGCGGAATTTTTCCAGTTGAGGGAGAACAATATGAAGAACTCAAAGAAGCATTACGTAAACTTGCTCTTAATGACTCTTCGCTGAGTTATGAACTGGAAACTTCCGTGGCACTTGGTTTTGGTTTCCGTTGCGGATTCCTCGGACTTTTGCATATGGAAATTACCCAGGAAAGGCTGGAGCGGGAATTTGATTTGCAACTGATTACCACTGCTCCAAGTGTGGTGTATCAGGTACATCTCAAAAAAGGTGGAGTCGTCCGGATTGATAATCCGTCTCAGCTGCCTTCTCCGATGGAAATAGATTATATAGAGGAACCGTATATTCGGGGTCGTGTACTGACTCCACAGGAATACGTCGGCGGAATTATGAAACTTTCGCAGGAGCGTCGAGGTGTCCAGACAAATATGGAATATCCTTCCCAAAATCGTGTTATGCTCGAATATGAACTACCTTTAAATGAAATTGTACTGGATTTTTACGACCAATTGAAATCAGTTTCACGCGGATATGCATCTTTTGACTATGAGTTGATTGACTACCGCAGAGGAAGACTGGTAAAGTTGGATATTATGCTCAATGGTGAAATGGTGGACGCATTATCGCTGATAATTCCCAGTGATCAGGCACCTTTCCGTGGACGTGAACTGGCCAAAAAAATCAAAGAGTTTATTCCAAAACAGATGTATGAAGTTGCAATTCAGGCTGCAATCGGTGCAAAAATAATTGCCCGTGAAACTCAAGGTGCGATGCGTAAAGATGTTACTGCAAAATGTTATGGTGGTGACATTACCCGAAAACGTAAACTGCTGGAAAAGCAAAAGGCCGGTAAAAAAAGGATGAAACGCATTGGTTCGGTCGAAGTTCCACAGGAAGCGTTTATGGCAGTTTTGAAAATTGATCGTTAATTAAAGTTTCAGCATCATAATCTTATAAATTCAAGTAAAGATGAGTCAAATACGTCTCAGTAGAAATATTTCTGCAAGCAATGAAAGTGTGTCTGTCGTCATAGACAAACTTGCAAATTCCACAGAAGATATCCGAAATACATTACTGCATTTGAATCAAGTAGTTCATGTAGTACAAAATGAATCGACTTTAGGGGTGTGTCTAGCTGAGGACTTGACGGATTCAACTTCCGGAGCTTTGATGACCGCAATAGTTCAAGTACCTGCAATGCAGGTAGGACAGTTTGGAGATCCGGAATTCATGCAGAGTTACGGGCTTAATATGGCTTACATGACGGGTGCGATGGCCAATGGAATTGCTTCTGAGGAACTGGTTATTGCTGCTGGAAAAGCAGGTTTACTCGGCTCATTTGGTGCAGCCGGTCTGGTACCGTCACGTATCGAAGAAGCAATTAAGACAATCCAGCAGGCTTTGCCGAATGGACCGTATGCTTTCAATCTCATCCACAGTCCCAGCGAAGACGCAATTGAACGTGGAGCAGTAGATATGTTTTTGAAGTATGGTGTGACAACTGTTGAGGCTTCTGCTTTTCTTGGTCTGACTCCAAATATCGTACGTTACCGCGCTGCTGGTTTAGGCCGTAACTCACAAAATCAGCTTGTTATTAAAAACAGGGTCATTGCTAAAATATCACGTACCGAAGTTGCTTCAAAATTTATGGCTCCGGCACCGGAAGCAATTCTCCGGAAATTAGTTGAAGAAGGCAGCATTACAGAGGAACAGGCACAGCTCGCGGCGCAAGTCCCGATGGCGGACGATATTACAGTAGAAGCTGATTCCGGAGGGCACACAGACAACCGTCCGCTGGTGTTGCTGCTTCCGGCTATCTTGACTTTAGCGGAACAGTTTCAACGTAAATACGGTTATGCCCAGTCAATCAGGGTGGGAGCGGCAGGCGGTATCGGTACTCCGGCGTCCGCACTGGCGGCCTTTATGATGGGAGCAGCTTATGTAGTTACCGGTTCAGTTAACCAATCCTGCCTGGAAGCGGCTGCGTCAAAGCACAGTAAAAACCTCTTAGCTCAGGCACAAATGACGGATGTGACGATGGCTCCCGCAGCTGATATGTTTGAAATGGGGGTGGAATTACAAGTGCTGAAGCGTGGAACCATGTTCCCGATGAGGGCCAAAAAGTTGTATGAATTATATAAAAACTATGAAAGCATCGAAGAAATTCCGCAGCAGGAACGTTTAAAACTGGAACAACAGGTTTTCCGCAGTTCTCTTGATGAAATCTGGCGGCAGACCGAGGAACATTTTAATGCCCGTGACCCGCATCAAATTGAACGTGCGAAGGATCATCCAAAGCGGAAAATGGCGTTGATATTTCGTTGGTATCTCGGTTTGTCTTCACGCTGGTCAAATTCCGGTGAGCAGGGACGTGAGGCGGATTATCAAATCTGGGCCGGACCTGCAATGGGTGCATTCAATGATTGGGTTAAGGGTTCATATTTGGAAGATGTTTCCAAGCGCAAAACGGTAGAAGTAGCATGGCACATTATGTCAGGAGCGGCCTATTTGTATCGGCTGCGTCTTTTGCAGATTCAAGGTGTCTGGCTGCCTCCTGCCTGCGAAGTTTATACACCGCAGCCTTTTTACGCTTAAGACATTCAGCTTTTATTCATGCATCAGGGAAAGTTCTGCAGAATCAGCAATGTTTTTCCTGTCTTGTGTTCTTAGTCGTAGACATGGTAGGTTTTAACCTTCGTTTTTTCATTATTTATGTTGATTAAGAATGTCTAAAATAGAGAAGGGGTGAGTATCAAAATTGCTGTCATGACGATGAAGGGCGGTCAGGCAAAGACTACTCTTGCGATCAATTTAGCTGCCAGAATTGCCAAAGCCCGACGTGATGTTCTTTTGATTGATTCAGACATTCAGGCCAATGTCACCACTACTTTTCAACGAGATCATCACTGTAATCTGGCAAATGTAATTTTAGGTAAGGTCAGTGATTTTGAATTTATTCAACTTGACCGTCACTTGTCATTTTTACCATCCGGCGGTGAAGCGATGGTTGAGGCTTCAAGTTATCTCAGTCATACCCGTTTCAAGGATTCACTTTTCAAAAATCTTCTTTCATCGATCAACCACCGAATAGTGATCATTGATACCGCTCCCAGTTGGAGCGAGGTCAGCAGGAATATTTTGATGTATGTGGATTATGTGATTGTTCCGGTGGTGACAGATTATCTGGGTTTTAGTGGTTGTGATCAAATCATGAGCTACATTGACGAATTCAAAGCCAGCATGCTCGGTCAGTGTAAAGCAGAAGTGCTGGGAATTGCGATCACCCGTTCAAATCCTCGGACAAAGCTGGCACAAACTATTACAGCGGGGCTTCGTGAAAGGTGGCCGGATTTGCTTTTCAAACGAATGATTGAAGAGTCTGTTTCAATTCAGGAGGCACCGGCATTTCAGCAAAACATTTTTGACTACCGCAAAGGCCGCACACGCGGGGCGGAAATGTATGATCTGCTTTGCAGGGAAATTATGCGCCGGATTGTGCAACGTCAAAAAGAAGGTCAAAATGACTATTAATCGGCAAAATAAGAGTTTAGTTGAAACAAATTAAATGAGTAAAGCACTGAATATAAACCTGGGTTCACAACGTGAAATTAAACGCGAAGGTACCAGGAAAAATGTCTCGATTCCGGCAGCTCCATCACTTCCGGTTGGACGGCTGCAAACGAATTTTTATCTTCCGGAATTGAATATTGACGCTACGGAAGACTCTCCGCAAAAAAGCTCACCTCCGGTACAGAAAGTAGTAAGCCGGATAAATAAATTTATTGAAAATATTGCGGATGACTATTTTTTGCTGGGGTTGCATTTAATTTCCCTGCATTCCCTGCTCAGGGAATCCAAACTCACGACAGCACAAATAAAATCGTGGTATGCGGAAAATATTAATATGCCTTATTCTTCCGCAATGCAGTGCCGCAAAGTCGCAGAGGTTTATGCAGAAAATCCGGAACTGATCGGACGCTACACTGCTTCCGGAGCATATCTCTTGAGCAGTTGTAAAACTTCGGAAGAACGTGAAGAAATATGGCAGGAAGCAAAAGGTGAAAAATCCGCCCCGAGTATCAGAGAACTGCGTGAAACCTTAAAGCGTATCCGGGAAAAACAGGTTCTTGAACAACTTGAGGATGAAGAGTTAAAAACCGAAAAAGGAGTTTCCGCAGAAAAATACCGGATGGCACCAGACAAAATCAGAGAATCGCTGAAGTCAATTACGGCTTACTGCGATAATTTTGCGGCTTGTGAAAAAATAGCAGAACAGGCGGAAATGCGAGAAATCCTGCTGAATTCTGTAAAGTTGTTGCTGAAAAATCTGGAAGAAAAAGCTTAGTGTTAAGTACGCTGTCTGGACATTTTATCCAGCAGCAAAACGAGCACAAAACCTGCAAGCATCAGTAGCAGAGCAATTCCAAATTCAAAATCAAACAGAGGCCAGACGTTTTCTTCCCGGAGAACGTGTTCCTTACCCCGAATTATTTGACTCTCCAAGGTGATTTTCCAGGGCCAGACTTTACGCATGGAACCGATCATGATGCCGGTCAGAAGAGCTAATGTGTAGTCATGCCAGCGTGCCAGTCCATAACGTAGGATTCGTGAAAATCCCAAAATTCCAACTAGACATCCTGCAACGAAAATGAGGATGATTTCCAGATTGTCCGGATTAACAGGATTTCTTAAGGCTGCTGTGATGAAAGCGTACTTGCCTAAAATAAGCAGAATGAAGGATCCGCTTAATCCCGGCAGAATCATGGCGCAAATCGCGATCATTCCACTGAAAAAGATAAACCATGGTTCTTCAGGTGTATACAGTGGAATAAGTCCGGTAATTCCGTAAGCCAGTATGATTCCTAAAATTAAAGCCGGAAAGCTCGTAAAACGTTTGTTGATGGAATGACCTACCACCAGAATTGACGCAGTGATCAAGCCAAAAAAGACGGACCAAGTTTGCACAGCATGCTCTGTCAGCAGATAATGCATCAAATGCGCTGTGCTGATTATGGCAAGCGCGATTCCGAAAACAAGGCTTACTAAGAAACGCAGATGGAGCCCGGCTAAAGCTTCCTTGAAATTTAGCCGCAGTACCTGCAAAACAAGTCTGCTGTTGATTGAAGAAATTGCTGTAAGCAGCGCTTCATAAATACCTGTTATAAATGCTACCGTACCTCCAGAAACACCTGGTACAATATCCGCAGTACCCATTCCAACACCTTTAAAAAATAAATAAGCATGTTCAGCAAAAGTCCTCGGACCGGGTGATGCCAGCCAGGCTTTTTTCCAGGTGTTTGCTGCGGAGTTGTTTTCGGAAGTTGATTTTACGGAAGTGTCCGTTGATTCAGGAGGCATGATTGAAGCTGATGATTTGTTCAGACTAGATAATTCTTTTTACTGTCTGCAACGAAGAAATGGTGCTGATATGCTTCATCCAGAATTTTCCAGAACTCGAGTTGAAACTCCTCTTCCTCAAGTTTGTTGCGTAAACCGTGACAGAAAAATGTCAACTGACGGGAAGTCTGCGCGCATTCACGTAAAAACTGGTTGGTGAAAACCTGCAGTTCCCAGGGGAATTCGGAATCGCTTAAATCCAGCAACGGCGCATCCTGCGGATGATTTTCATGCAGAGTGCTTGAAAGTTCATCCACCAGGAAAAAAAAGTCTACACCTAACACATCAAGTGCGCGGCCTTCGTCCGGTCCAAGTCTCTGGATCAAATTTTCCTGAAAACTCTTGAGCCCGTTTCTTAAAAAGGTTTTGTCTTCCTGCATGGATTATTTTATGTCAGTTAAGCCGAATGTAGTTTGCAGAGCGTATTTAGATTAAGTTGCAAGAATTATGACAGCATGAAATATTTTTACAAGTTCAGATAGTTTCAGGCAAATCGGCTTATTATTGTAACTGAAACTTAACTGCTAAAGCTGGAAGGATTGAAGTAGTCCTTGCTTCGGCAGTTTCTCAGTTTAAGCTGTGTTCGGGGGGAGATTGTGATTTAGCGGAATCTTTGAACTGTAACAACAAATGGAGTGAATTCCGGAAGAGGAAATTCTAAAAATGTTGAAAATAGTTTTGCGGGTTGTTCAGGAAACAGGACTAGTGAGATTGAGCAACTGTTTGACGTACAATTGAACGTTTCAGTTTGCTCTCATATTTATTCTGCCGACTTTCTTCTGCTTTCCAGTCAGTCGCAGGTGTTCCAGAAACGAGGTTTTCCTTGGCTTTTGTTTCTGCATCTTTTGCACGCTGCAGGTCAATTTCAGCAGCGGTTTCTGCCAATTCTGCAAGAACCCTCACGCTGTTGCCTTCAACTTGAGCGTAACCCCAGTGGACAGCAATGGCCTGTGTCTTTCCATTGTTGTTGTAGGACATAATGCCTGTGTCCAGAGTAGTCAACAGCGGAACGTGTTCAGGCAAAATACCAAGCTCACCTTCAATGCCGGGCAGAGTTACGGAATCTACTTCCTCTAGCAGCACTGTGCGGTGAGGAGTTACTACTTCAAGATTGAGTTGATCGGACATCAGTTACTCATTTTCTTAGCTTTTTCCATCACTTGCTCAATGGTACCGACCATGTAGAAAGCCTGTTCAGGAAGTTCATCATGTTTGCCTTCGAGGATTTCTTTGAATCCGCGAATAGTGTCCTTGATGTCTACATATTCACCAGGTGTTCCGGTAAATGTCTCTGCTACAAAGAAAGGTTGTGAAAGGAATCTTTGTACTTTTCTCGCACGGCTGACAACTGCTCTGTCTTCTTCAGACAATTCATCCATACCGAGAATTGCGATAATGTCCTGCAGATCTTTGTAACGCTGAAGCAGGATTTGTACTTCGTGCGCAATTCTATAATGCTCTTCACCAACAATATCTGCAGCTAGGATTCTTGAAGTTGAATCAAGTGGATCAACTGCCGGATAAATTCCCAGCTCAGTAATGGCACGACTCAAAACGACTGTTGCGTCCAAGTGCGAAAAAGTGGTTGCCGGTGCCGGGTCAGTCAAGTCATCAGCAGGAACATAAACTGCCTGCACTGAAGTAATTGAACCTTTATTGGTAGAGGTAATCCGTTCCTGCAGATTTCCCATTTCTGTGGAAAGAGTAGGCTGATAACCCACAGCAGAAGGAATACGTCCGAGCAGAGCCGAAACCTCTGAACCTGCCTGGGTAAAACGGAAAATATTATCGATGAACATTAATACGTCCGCTCCTTCTTCGTCACGGAAATATTCTGCAACAGTCAAACCTGTCAGTCCGACACGGGCACGTGCTCCTGGTGGTTCGTTCATTTGTCCGTAAACAAGGCTGGTTTTGTCCAGAACTCCGGAATCTTTCATTTCGTTCCAGAGGTCATTTCCTTCACGTGTACGTTCACCAACACCGGCGAAAACCGAAAATCCACCATGCTCTGCGGCAATGTTACGGATGAGTTCCATGATAATAACGGTTTTTCCAACACCTGCACCACCGAACAAACCGATCTTTCCACCTTTGAGGAAAGGACAGAGCAAATCCATCACCTTGACTCCAGTAACAAGCATTTCTGCTTCAGTTACCTGTTCTTCAAATGCTGGCGCATCACGGTGAATAGACCAGCGTACATCTGCATTAATTGGTCCGGCTTCGTCTACAGGATCACCAGTTACATTGATGATCCGTCCCAGGACTGCTTTACCAACAGGAGTTGTAATTGGTTCACCTAAATCCTTAACATCCATTCCACGTGAAAGTCCGTCAGTTGATCCCATTGAAACTGTACGCACGGTACTTTCTCCAAGATGCTGCTGTACTTCACAGATAACCCGTTCATCTTTATTCTTGATTTCAAGTGCTGTATAAATTTCAGGGAGTTCTCCGGATTCAAATGCCACGTCAACGACGGGTCCCATCACCTGGACGATCTTACCTGTGCTCATTGTTTCCTCTTAATTTTAGTTTGGTGGATGATTATTTTTCTGCTTTATATACTTTCAGCGCCGCTGATAATTTCGATCAATTCACTTGTGATAGCGGCCTGTCTGCTGCGGTTATAATGTAACTGTAATTTGTCAATCATTTCGCCGGCATTCTTTGTTGCTGCGTCCATCGAAGTCATACGTGCAGCATGTTCTCCAGCAATTGTGTCGAGCCATGAAACGTAAACCTGGTTTTGAATATATTTTTTCAGCAACGTCTCCAAAATATCTTCCGGAGAAGGTTCAAAGATGATTTCCCGCTCATCTGCAGATTCTGCTTCAGGAGCTTTAATCGGCAGGAGCTGTTCTATCACAGGCTCCTGAGTCATCACACTGACGAAATGATTGTATGCAAGAATGACTTGATCCAGTTCATTTGCTTCAAAACGTTTAGTGAACTCACTCACAATATCACGGACAAGCCCCAGTTGTTCTTTAGGATGGGTGCCTGTATGATTTTCCAGGATAGTGTGATTTGTCCTTTTGTAAAAATCATTTCCTTTGCGGCCTAGAATCACCATTTCCGCACATTCAACACCTTCTTCATTCAACTGACGCGCCAGAGCTTTTGAGAGACTTGCATTGAAACCTCCACAAAGCCCACGGTCACTTGTGACCAAAATAACACCAGTACGTTTCCCTCCGGAACTCCGGAAGAGTCGGCCAAAACCTGTGTCTTGCTCCACCCCATCAAAGCGTGTACTGAGTGAAGAGACAACGCTTTTCAGTTTGACTGCATAAGGAGTAGCTTCCCGAATATTATCTTCCGAGCGCCGCAACTTTGCCGCAGATACCATTTTCATGGCACTGGTGGTTTTTTGGGTTCTTTTAACGCTGTCTATGCGTTTGCGTATATCTTTTAAACTTGCCATCCGAAATTAATTTACGGTGTCTTATGCTGAAAAAGCTTGTACGAATTCATCCAATGCGGATTTCAATTCTGTCTCTGCTGCGTCATCAATTTTACCTGCTTCTTCAATAGATTTACGCAAATCGGCTTTTTTAGTTTGAATAAAATTTAAGAACTCTGTTTCAAATTTACTCAGTGCATTTAACGGTTGATCATCAAGATAACCGTTTGTTGCAGCAAAAATTGAAAGAACCTGATCCACCCAAGGCATCGGTTGATACTGTGGCTGTTTGAGAATTTCAACAAGACGTTGGCCACGTGCCAACTGCCGTTGAGTTGCCAGATCAAGGTCACTGCCAAACTGGGCAAATGCTTCTTTTTCACGGTACTGAGCCAGATCCAGACGTAATGTTCCGGCAACCTGCTTCATGGCCTTAACCTGTGCTGCACCACCAACACGGGAAACTGAGAGTCCCACGTTAATTGCCGGACGAATCCCGGAATTGAAAAGATCGCTGCTGAGAAATATCTGTCCGTCTGTGATTGAAATTACGTTAGTCGGAATATAAGCGGAAACGTCACCAGCCTGCGTTTCAATGATCGGCAGTGCTGTCAAAGAACCCGCACCGCGTTCATCACTTAACTTACAGGATCGTTCAAGTAAACGACTATGAAGATAAAAAACGTCTCCTGGATAGGCCTCACGTCCCGGCGGACGTCTAAGTAACAGAGAAAGTTGGCGGTAGGCAACGGCCTGTTTGGAAAGATCATCATAAACACAGAGTACGTGCTGTCCCTTATCCCGGAAATATTCACCAATGCTAACTCCTGCGTACGGAGCTAAAAATTGCAAAGGTGCCGGTTCGGATGCAGTTGAAGAAACTACAATAGTATGTGCCATTGCGCCTTCGGTTTCGAGCCGCTGAACGATCTGCGCCATGGTTGAGCGCTTCTGCCCAATACCAACATAAATGCAGACCACATCACCACCTTTTTGATTGATGATGGTGTCGATGGCAATTGCGGTTTTTCCGGTTTGTCTGTCACCGATGATCAATTCACGTTGGCCACGACCAATTGGGACCATGGCGTCAATCGCTTTAAGTCCGGTTTGCATTGGTTCATGTACAGATTTTCTGTCAACAATTCCCGGGGCAATTGTTTCAATCAATCGTGTTTCAGTGGAGGCAATTGGACCTTTTCCGTCAATCGGAACACCAAGAGGATCAACTACTCTTCCCAGGAGACCTTCGCCCACAGGAATTTCTGCAATCCGTTCGGTACGCTTGACTTCGTCACCTTCCTTGATTGTACGGTCACTTCCAAAAATAACCACACCTACATTGTCTTCCTCAAGGTTTAGGGCCATGCCGGTAATGTTGCCTGGAAACTCAACGAGTTCTCCAGCCTGGACATTGTCTAAACCATAAACACGGGCAATTCCGTCTCCAACTTCTAGAACCGTTCCAACTTCTGATTTGGTGGCTTTTTTGTCGAAGTTTTCAACTTGTTGCTGAATTATATTACTAATTTCTTCTGCTCGGATTTTCATAACCGCTCAGCCTCTGATAATTGTTTGACGTATCTGATTTAATTGCGTGTGAATACTCCCATCAATTACCACGGAACCGATACGCGTCACGATTCCGCCTATGATGGCAGGGTCGATGGTAATGCTGATTGCGACGTCTTTGCCAGAATATTCCGAAATGGATTTTTCCAGTTTTGCTACAGTCGCGTTTGGTAACTCGTGTGCTACGGTTACACGGGCTTCAATGCGGCCCAATTTTTCCTGCAGTAATAAATTAAAAGCACTTTCTATACTTGGCAGCAGGGTAATTCTACGTTTTGATAAAAGGTAACGGCTGAATGTGTCAACCAGTGCAGGTGCTTTTAATTTTTTTAAAACTGCTTTGAGGACACTCTGTTTCTGTTCTGAAGAAACCTTTGTGTCCGAAAGAACTTCTCTCAACTCTACGGATTCTTTATATGTTTCAGCCAGTTCGGAAAAATGTTCCCCTGTTTTTTCAAGCTCTTTTCCTTTTTCCGCTAAATTGATGAGGGCTTTAGCATAACGCCGGGCAATGACTCCTTGACTCACGCTGCCCCTTCAGACTGATTGAGTTGTTCCATAAAATTTTTCACCAATTTTTTTTGCTCGTTTTGATTCATCTCTTTTTTCAAAGTACCTTCTGCCAATTTCACACTTTCTTCGGCAATCCAACGTCGCAAATCATCTTCTGCTTTTCTTTGCTCCTGTTTCAAAGCAAAACTGGCCTGTTGCTTCATACGCTGAATTTCAAGTTTACCTTCTTCAACGATACGAGCTTTTGCGTCTTCTGCGTCTTTTTTAGCAGCCTCGACCATTTCGAGGGCTTCCTTTTCCAATCCGGAAATTTGTGAACGCATATCACTCAGGTCAGCAACTATTTTTTCTTCGGCATTCCTCGCTTCATCCAGGTCTTTTTTTGCGGATTCAGCAGAAAGTCCGAGTGCTGCTGCTACCGGCTTTTTTGCAAATTTGTAAATGATTGCTGCCAGTACTACGATATTGACTACTTTCCAGGTGAAGTCCAGAAGAGGAGAACCAGCGTCTTCTCCACCTGCAGCATAAAGCGCAGTACTCCAGAACGAGATAAAGATGATTAAAGTGGAAAGTCGAAACATGTTTTCTTTCTGAAACATTTTACTCAACAGTGGTGAAATAAGCTGTGGGAAATGCCGTTAACAAAAAATACTGAATAATAAAGCGGTAACGGGTTACTGTCGTCATTTGTAGGTGGTCGTTACGTTTTTAGCTTAATAATTGCTTGCTTATGGTAGCAGATATTTCCTGATTCAGTTTGGCAAAATAATTTTTGGTAGCTGCTATCTCACCACCCAGCTCTGCAATATTCTTGTCATGCTCAGCCTGTAATTCGCCACGTTCTGCTGTGATCATGGCTTCACGTGCATGGATCCCTTTTTCATGACCAACGTTCCTGAGATGGAGTACTTCTGTCCGTACTGTATCAAGCTTTTGCTGAAAATCCGCTTTGAGACGCTCAAGCTCCTCATTGACCTGAATTACGCGGTTTTGACTTTTTTCGATCACTTCATTCCTGTTGTCGAGAGTTCTTAAAACAGGCTGGAACAAAAGTTTGTTCAAGGTTACAATCATAATGAACAGGACAATCAGCACTGCTGTAGGTGTGGCTAACTGCAAATGCAGTAAACCATAATCCATGTTGATGCCGCCCCACGCGTTATCTATGATTGCTTGTTTGAAATCCATATCCTGCTGGCTACTGATGTCTTAAAATATTTAATGAATCTTAACCACATTTTTTAACATATTAGCTGAAACAAAGTCAAGCATATTTCTATTTTATTTGTAGAATGTTATAATCATTTATCGTTTTCTAATAAGCAACTAACAGACTTGCCGACTCCGGCTTTATTGAGTAATCCCGAATTTATTTGAATGAACTTATAAAATATCAGTATTTTAGCAGGCATTCAACTTCAGTCGATGTCAGCTGTAGCAGTTTATAATATCAATGTCTTAGCAAATTTAATGACACATGGTACAATCAGACATTAGAGGAAAAAATGTATAGAACAGGTATAGGCTTTGATGTGCATGCACTAGCAGTAAATCGGCCGCTGATAATTGGAGGAGTAAATATTCCTCATTTAAAAGGACTTCTCGGCCATTCAGATGCGGATGTGCTGGTTCATGCTGTGATGGACGCCATTCTTGGAGCGCTTGCGCTGGGGGACATCGGACAGCATTTTCCGGACACAGATTCTAAATATCAAGGTGCAGACAGTCTGGAGTTGCTAAGTCATGTTCAACTATTAGCTGCGGAAAAGGGTTTTGTCTGCGCAAATCTTGACAGCATTATCATGGCGGAAAAACCGAAAATGAGTCCGCATATTTTGGAAATGCGAACAAATTTGGCTGCGGCGCTTAAGCTTAACATCGATCAAGTTTCGATAAAAGCGACCACTACGGAGCGGTTGGGTCTCATCGGCCGTGAAGAAGGAATTGCGGCACAGGCAATTGTGCTTTTTCAATCCACAAATTAAAAAGGAAGTTTAGCATGTCACATATTATCATGGCTCTTGATCAGGGCACCACCAGTTCACGTACCATTTTGTTTGACGAAAATGGAAAAATAATTGCAGAAGCAAACGCTGCTCTGGACTGTCATTATCCGCAATCAGGCTGGGTCGAACAAGTTCCGGAAGACATCTGGAACAGTCAGCGTCAAACCATCGAAGCAGCTTTGTCGCAAGCGCGACTGACGATGAAAGACATCAGTGCGGTCGGGATAACCAATCAACGTGAAAGTACAATTGCCTGGAATCGCGAAAGCGGAGAAGCACTTGGACCGGCGATTAACTGGCAATGCCGGCGTACCACTGATTTTTGTGAAGAATTGAAATCGGAAGGTTTTGACAGTCTATTGAGAAAGAGAACCGGCTTAGTCACTGATCCATATTTTTCCGGAACAAAAATGCGCTGGATTTTGGACAATGTTCCGCAGGCTCGGAAACTGGCGGATCAGGGGAAGCTCTGTTTTGGCACAGTTGATTCGTGGCTGATTTGGAAATTGACGGGCGGACGTGTTCATGCGACGGAAATCAGCAATGCCTCGCGGACACTTGTTTTCAATATCAAAACTTGTCAATGGGACGCTGAAATTCTCACGCGCTTTGGAATTCCACCTGAAACTCTGCCGGAAGTTAAACCATCGAGCGGTGTAATTGCTATGGTTAATCCAGAACTATTTGGAGGAGAAGCCCCCATCGCAGGTGTTGCCGGAGATCAACAGGCTGCGCTGTTCGGACAAGCTTGTTTTGAACCTGGAATGGCGAAAAACACTTATGGTACAGGTTGTTTCATGATTTCGAACACCGGTTCGGAACCGGTGTTTTCCAAGCACGGATTACTGACAACCATTGCCTGGCAAATCGGAGACTCGCCAAACAGCGAAGTGACTTATGCGCTTGAAGGCTCAGTCTTCATCGCCGGTGCTTTGATACAGTGGCTGCGGGACGGACTACAGCTTTTTGAAGATGCAGCCGAAACTCAGGCTATGGCTGAATCAGTTGCGGATTCCGGAGGTGTTTTTGTTGTTCCAGCTTTCGTAGGTTTAGGGGCGCCGCACTGGGATCCTTACGCCCGTGGTACGATTGTCGGACTGACCCGTGATACAAACCGCAGTCATATCGTCCGGGCTTCGCTGGAAGCAATCGCATTTCAATCTGCTGAAGTTCTCCGCAGCATTGCCAAAGATACCGGAACAAACATTAAAGAACTCCGCATCGACGGCGGTGCGGCGGCCAATAATTTTCTCTGTCAGTTTCAGGCTGATCTTTTGGGACTTAATGTTACTCGACCAAAAATTCTAGAAACTACAGCGATGGGTGCCGCGTTTCTCGCAGGATTGGCAGTCGGTGTTTGGAAGGATCAGGCACAAATCGGGCAGCTTTGGCAGGAAGAAAAAACATTTTCTGCAAATATTTCCACTGAAATTGCCGATCAAAAAATGGAAGCCTGGAGCCGAGCTGTTGAGCGCGCAAAAGGCTGGATTGTTCCGTGACTAATGAAAAAAATTCTCGGGTGATGATTTTATAAGTGAACGGGTTGAAGTTTTTGAAGATCAAATAACTAAAAACAGATTCATGTTTCAGATGTTGACAAAGCATAGAGGAGGAAATACAATCTGCTTTGGAAGCACGTTATGAAAGTTTCGAACATTAATCCATAGTACGGTTTCCAGTAGACTTGATGTGACAGATCATAGGTTTTAAGTTAATCTAAGAAATGAAAAAAGAGATTTGAAAACTTGGAGATAATGTAATGATTTTTGAATGGGATCAAGATAAGGCTGAAAACAATATAAAAAACCACAGCTTATCTTTTAAAGAGGCGAGTACGGTCTTTGGTGATCCTTTGGCAATTACTTTTGATGACCATGACCATTCAATCGGTGAGTATAGGTTTCTAACATTTGGCTCGACTAATACAGGAAAACTCGTCGTAGTATCTTATACTGAGAGGGGTGAAACAGTTCGTTTAATTAGTGCGCGGTTGGTGACAAAACAAGAGAGAAAAATTTATGAAGAAAAATAAAATTGGAGGAGAAATGAAATCTGAATACAAAAAAGAAGACCTTGGCCCCGGTATCCGTGGAAAACACTTTGAAGCCTATAATGAGTCTCACAATGTTGTGGTACTTGAACCGGAGGTTGCAAAGTTTTTTCCAACAGACAATTCAGTTAATGAGGCTTTGTTGTCGTTCATTAAAATTGCAAAAAATTCAGTTGAGCTTGCAAAAAGATCATAACAACAATTGACATGAAGAAATTCTTGCTTTTGTTGCTCCCTTAATTAATTGGAGTCTTGCAAGTTCCTGACGTTAGCTGAGCCGTAATAATCATCGGCAAAGGCTGTTATCGCTTTTCAGAAGAAGAAAGCATTTCCGTTGCGAGAGAGATCGCCTTGTCTGCGGCCGTGACAGTTGTTCTTTTGACAAGCAAAACAAAAAAACAAGAAAGTCTATCCTTTTGAGGTGTTTATTCCAGAAAGTGTAACAGCACTTTCAACGGATTCAAAAGCAAAAGCAAACCAAATCCGAACAATAGATAAATCAAGAATTGGTGATTTAATAGGTTTTGTTTCAAAACGCTGGATGGACAGACTCGACCGAGCTATCAAAATTCATTTGAGCTTGAGTTAATAATCTCGCGGTTCAAACCATCCTCTGCTTTACAACTGTTGAAAGACCAACTCTTGAGAACATCTACCGTTTCAGTTTACCGTGTTTGGCGGCGACGACTTCCGCGATCATGCTGAGCGCAATTTCGGACGCGGTTTGTGCGCCGATGTCTGCACCGGCGGGACCTTTGATTTGTGCTATTGAAGCTGCGTCAAATCCGGCTTCTTCGAGTCGTGCGCAACGCTTGGCGTGGGTTCGGCTACTGCCCAATGCACCTATGTAAGGCAGATTGTTTTTGAGCAAAATGTGCAACGCAGGGTCATCGATTTTCGGATCGTGCGTGAGTAAAATGGCGTATGTGTCCTCGTTGAGCGGAAAGTCCGGCAGAACATCGTCCGGCCATTTAGCAATGAGTTGATCAGGCGGAACCGGAAAACGATCCGGATTGGCGAAGACGGTTCGGGGATCAATGACCACGGTCAAGAAATCAAGCTCCTTCGCAAATCTTACCAGCGGAATCGTGATGTGTCCGGCGCCGATAATTAACAGCTGATCCCGGCGTGGAAAAATCTGTATAAAATATTCTTCTCCCCCTATTTCCACAATCCTGTTTTCACGTTCCTTATAGGCTTCTTTGGCCAGCGCGGAGGCTTCTTCAAGATTATTCTGCATTCCGCCCACATTTTCACCTTCCGGAAGAATTAACAGCGGAGATTTATTATCAGCGGAAGCTCGACTTTCATCAGGTAGCGCTGAAATTAAAATCGCGGGTTCATTGTTACGGATGCAACTCTGAAGTGCGCTCCAAACATTTTTTGTTTCCAGCATTGTTGAAAAGGCCCAGTGTTTTTCCAACAGCACAGTTACCTCTCCTCCACAGGACAATCCAACAGACAAGGCCAAATCGTCTTCAACTCCAAAACTGAGTTTTCTGGATTTTTCACTCTCCAGGACGTCCAGAGCTTCCTCGATTACGGCTCCCTCGATACAACCGCCGCTGACGGAACCAAGCACTTTTGGAAGCGAATCTTTAGCCGTCCCTTTTCCGATAAGCATTCCTGCTCCGGATTTACGAGGCGCAGAACGCCATGTCCGGATCACCCTCGCGAGTACAAAAGGCTCTCCTGATTCAAGCCACTTTAACTGCTCTTCCCAAATATCTTTCATTTTATTCTCTGTTGCATTTCTAATCAGCCACTGATTTTCACAGATACTCACGGATAAATAATCAACTGTGTAGAGCGACTGATTTTCACAGATACTCACGGATAAAAAGTTTTCCCTGAAAGTCCGTTGCTACGCGTAAACCGTTGCTACGAGTTATCCTTGTAATCCGTGGCCAAAAGTCAACCGTGTAATTCTTGTTTACAGTATTTATCCGTTTTTTTTATCCGTGAAATCCGTGGCTAATAGTTTTCCCTGAAAATCCGTGGCAAAAATTTGCAGATTATTGATCTAAAAGTCCTGTCAGAAAACTCGCTATTCCTGCAGCACAAATTCCCCGGAAAGCAATACACTTTGCTTCTCCAAGTTTCTTGCCGTCAGGAGCATAAACGTATGACCAGAAAGTTGTCCAATCGTAATGACCGATTAATTTTCCATCATTGTCGAAAAGTCTGCGGTTTTTCGCGCTTCCCACTAAATTTTGTTCCCCGTCATCACGTACCACGAACATTTGGAAACCGCCTTGAATGTTAACGAACCCCAGTCGTCCCAGTGGAGTTCCGTCCAATTCCTGAAGTTCTACATAGTCAATGTATACCAGCGCCAGTCCGATGGGTTGTTTTTCAGGATTGAGGATCGTCGTCTTCAGCGGCAGGGCAAACAGATGCTGAGAAAGTCCAACACAAAAAAAACTGATTAGCAACAGTAGACGAAACTGCAAAAAGGCATCTTTAAAGCTGACTGACATATTAGGCAATAAAACAAAAAAGGGAAGGCAAGCTTGGATCTATAAGCCTACCTTCCCTCTGGAGAAAGTGCAATGAAAAGCAAATTTTGTTTAAACTATCAGCTGCCTTTCTTTTCTCCGCCAACAACCAAAGGCGGTCCGGTTACAGTCGGTACGTCTCCTATGGCAGGATCACTCCATGAGGTGCTGTCAGGAAGACTTACACCACCAAGTGAAAGACCTGCGCTAGTACAGACCGAAGCAGAACTGGCCTTCTTCATTGTCTGTTCAATTTCCAGCGGTTTGACAACATACTCCGTCGTACCGTCTGCTACTTGAGTCACAAGAGATGTTGCTGGAATAACAAACTCATTGACCCAGCGAGTGCTACCGTCATTGGAACATGACGTTTTTTCACCCGTTTTGGCGTTTACGCAAAAAGATGGAACTCCCCAAAGGTCACCAAAACCACCATATTCGAGGTAGAAACTGGCGTCGTTATAACTCTTTCCGCTATTGCTGCTGGATCCGCTGTGCGTATATTTGACCATCATTGGAGCATCAAATTTCACACTGCTGTTGTCACTGCCTACCAGGACTGTCAGTTTATTCCAATCATCGGCACCTGTTTCCCAGGTATAGAAAGTAGACAAGGCTCCGCGAGCTTCATAAGGACAAATTTTGGAACTATCCCAGGAACATTGCAGGGCTGTGAAATTTGCTGATGTACTGTTATCAAACATAATCCCTGAATTTATACCCCAGGAAAGATTGCTGTTGGCGCTGCTCAGGACAACTGGTGTTTTGGTTCCGTTATCGTACTGGAGCACCATTCCACTGGTGGTATTGTCAAAGGTGTAAATGTATGGATCCGGGGCACTGGCATTATCGATATTCTGACCGTAGAACCAACTGCTTTTATTCGCATGATAAATGTTGGGGCTGCCCCACTCTGATCCTGTTGCCAGATTAGTTGGATTAGGACAGCGCTCATAACAGGCCAAAGTTGTCGGCGCGGAATCTCCCGGAAAGACAGGTTCTCTTGTATTGAAAATGACACTTGAACTTCCGCTTGGAGCTGTCGGCGCGGATCCTTGACTTGCGTATGTCAACTGTAACTGACCATCACCTCCCAGAGCTCTGGACCAGAACCAGAAACCCCAGGGAGCGTTACTGGTCGTGAGTGTCAGCGTCTCTGCTGTTTGATCAGTCCACTGCCAGGTTGTAGTGTCACGCACAGCATCTATTTTCAGATTGCTGCCGTCCCAATAAACCCGTTTCTCAGTATTGGCAGTGCTATCCCACCAAGAGAGTGGAATATTCTTGATGTTGTCCAGAGTGATTGTTTGTTTGGTGTGTTTGAAGAGTTTTCCACCATATGAACGTACTGTATAAGCAGTTCCGGAACTATCAGGATTACTATAATCCATTTTGTAAACAGTACTGTTGTCTGCCACACTCGCCGCTGTAGGCATCCACAGTCCATGATAACCGATGTAGCCATTGTAGGTCGTACTGCTGACTGTTGCTGAGATTGGAAAACCGGAGTTGACTGTCACCCTGCTGCCGGCGCTGTCATACAAACCATAGCGCCAGGCGGAAGTTAGATATTTATTACGGTCAAGGCAGACAGCATCTGCAGCTACACCTGCTTTTGTTTCTTGCTTGTAAAAATAATCACTGTTGTAAGCTATGTTATAGGTTAATGCTCCAGAAGCCTGATTTTCCCCTGTCCAGTTAGGCATTGTAGTCACGCCGGTGCCGGAACCATCACTGTTAAAATTGACGGCGGCTGAATATTCGTATGTTGTTCCTCCCATGCTCATCGGCATGTAAAACTGTAAAACATTTGATGTTCCGGATTTGCTGGTGTTCATGTATCCTTTCATGCCTTCCACTCCGGCATCTGAAACCGACTTAAAGCTCATGTTGAAGTATCCAATCGGATAGTCAGTTGAAGGCGGTTGATAGACATTCATCTTGGCATGAATCAAACCATCGTCTGTACCATCACCATCTTCATCATTCGGCACCCAAACTGTAACGACCATTGGTTCACCTTTGGTTCGAGATGAATTAACGGTCCACATTTCATATGCGGGGGCGTTGCTTTTTGAATCACCGCTACCTGCCGCACACTTTTTTGTATCAATCTGAGCTTTGTAATTTCCAGCGTTGAGCATCAAATCTGCACGTGACTGGCCAATTTGACATAAAATATCGTTAACCGTATTCAGCACATCCGCGGACTTTTCAAAAACAAAAGTGTCTGTTTCATCCACGTTGTAGTCTACAGTAGAAGCAAAAGCGGTTGTGTCTATGGCAAACGCGGTTCGGTCAGCCGAGCGGGCGGTGGAGGACGTCGATTTGGACTCAACTACGCTTACCTTTGATGAAAGCGCAATCGCACTGCTACCGGATGTGGCACTGACTGTGTCAGAAGAAGATGATGAAGATGAGGCAGAACTGCTGTCGTCACTCTTGGAACAACCAAGAAAAACTAAACTGATGATACCCAGTACTGGGATTAAGTAAATTAACTTTCTCATATTACCTCTTTGGGAAATTATGTTATTTTAAGCACATGAACGTCTTGCAGTTTCAACTCGTTCAGCATCATTTTATGTAATATTATTTTCATTCTATACCTATAAAACGATATTACAAGAGAATAATGAATGAATTTTCCGGTTCATTCCATTCCCTGCCGAAAAGTGGGATAGCGCAGGCTTACAGCAAGCTTCAGCAGGCGTTGATTTGAAATAATACGCTGTGGATTTCCCTGAAGATTTGCTGTATTTTCCGGAAACATTTCCTGAGTCAAATCATCACGGTTTTCTATCAACCAGCGTGCGACTTCCCAGGACGGTTTTGCTTCATGATCCACCGCGTTGATGCAGGTGGGGGAATCCGGATTTTCTACCAGATGAAGTATAATCCGCGATAGGTCATGCACATGGATGCGGTGAACCGGTGTGCTGGAAAGAGGAATCGACTTTCCGGACTTGAGACGGATATCAATTCCACGTCCGCAACCGTAAATTCCGCCCGGACGAATTACCTGTAACTGGAAAAATTGCGAGAGAATATTTTCGGTTTGTAAACGTAGTTTTCCGGAATCTGTGTCTGCTTCAAATTCTGAATTTTCCGTCCATCTTCCGTTGCGTTTGGGATAAACACCGGTGGTGGAAATGTAAATCAGACGTTTCATTTGCGGTCGATTCTGCTGCATCCATTTCCCCCAAAACTGCAAACGTTCCGTTTCTGCTTGCGGATTTTTCAGCAGCGGCGGAATTGTCAGCACCAGCGTTGCGGCAGTTTCAGGCAAGTTGGTCCAGCTATTTTCATCAGCCCAGTCAAAATGGAATACCGGAAGTTCCGGTTCCGGATGCGGAATTTCATGCCATGTTCCCCATGATTCCTTAAAAGCTGTTAACTCAGCGGCGAGAATCTTTCCTAAAAAACCTAATCCGAGAATTCCGACTGGAACTGCAGAAGTGGAATGAATCATTTATTTTGTTTCAAAACTGAGGAAAATGGAACGTGAATAAAAAATTGTACCGGATGAATTTCAGGGGGCTCTTGAAAAATTTTGGCTTTCAGAGTTTTAGAACGGCATCATTTTTCGATGAAGCCTAAACAGAAAAAGTAGGGGTTTTCAGACTCGGATATTGACGCTGCTGTTATTCTGATTGATTTGAGTGGATTCCTGAAAACCCACCAAACCTCCTAAATCCTTGATCATGTCCAGCATTCCGAATAACAATTTTTCCTGCCCGTTATCTTTCATTGACTCTGCAAAGGAGCGATGCACGCTCTCAGTTGATTCCATCAGCACAGCAAATTTAGAGTTTTTGAGCAGGGCAAAAGCTTTGAGATAGTTTTCCGGATCCTGCATCAAGTCACTGATTTCATCACCCAAATCGCTCATATCATCCAACGCAAAACTTTTATATTCCGGCAGTTCTTTAATCTGGCGGATCGACTCACCGTTCAGTTCCTTGATACGGAAGTCTATAGTTTTCCCAAATTGTTCAGCTGCGCCTGAAGTTAGCTGTTGCTGTTTGGCCACATTTTCAAAACCTGAAACTACCATTCCATAGGAACGCCGCAGAGTCATGGTATTGTTGTGAGTATCTGCTCGGAGGATGTTGTTCAGTTCAGGATTAGGCGGCATATTTTTTTTGCCTAACCTGGAATTGCCCGGAAAATTCGAAGTTTTTTTCGAGAGCGAATTAGGTGATCGCTCTTCCATCGCATTCTTTTCAGGAGGCGCTTTCGGCCTTTCCGTAGTCGACTTGTTTACTACCGGAGGTGTATTTGAGGATACTTGCATGGTTCCTGCTTTGGTCATCTTAGTGTGGGTTGCTCCCGATGTCATACAAGAATCCAGCCAAATTCACCGGTTATGATTTGAGACGTCATGTCCTTGGATGTAGACTGGAAAATTATTTCAAGAAATTTCAACACAAACTCAAAATCCATTTTAGAAATTTGAAATCACTTGTCCGTTACTGTTTGCGTTTAACTCTTTGCCTCGTAGGGCTTGGCTTTTGTTTCAGCCTGACTTTTAGCGTACAGCAAACTTTTGCGCTTGAAGGACAGGCTCTGCCAAAGAACTGGAAAAAAATATCCCTCCAGAAAATGAAAGTACGGGTAATCGACGGAGACACTTTTGATGCGGATCTTAACAGTAACGGAAAGTTTTCTAATCCGGAAGAGCGGATTCGGCTGCTTTATGTTGATACGCCGGAATTGTCAAAATCTCACAAAGGAAAAGATCCGAAATTCGGCTTGCCCGCTAAAGGATTTTTAAGCTCAGTACTTGCTAAAACAAGAACGGTTTTGTGGGTTGATCCAAGCAACCGCACCGGCAATTATGGGCGTCTGCTAGCAGTTTTGGAAGTTAAGGGTCATAATATCAATTTGGCGTTGATTAAACAGGGGCACAGTTACTTTGATACACGTTATTCAGGTCCTGAAGATTTCAAAACATATGCAAAAGCAGAAGCATATGCTTTTGAAAAACACCTTGGGATCTGGAGTTTACGCAATTCCCGCAAACGTTATTTGCTGCGTATGCGTAAAGAAGGCAAGACCGTTTATTCGCGCAAAAATCCGTACTTTGTCTCAAAAATACAAAAGGCTCAAAGTATCAATTTGTCAAAATTCAATGGACGTTTTGTGAGGGTACGGGGTAAGATTAAAAATATTAAGACTCTCGGCAAAGGCGCGAAGCTGATTTATTTGTATCATCAGCGGATGAAAAAAGGCTTGCCGGTGATCAGCTTTGAAAATCAGCGTAACTGGCTAGGGCTCAATAAAATCCGAAAAGGTGATTTTTTGCAAATTGAAGGTTTTGCTGCTTTATATAAACAGAAGCAGTGGCAAATCAGGTTGCATCGTGCAGTACTTTTGGATTAGTTGTTGAAAAATGTTAGTTACGCAAAAATTCAGAAAGGTAAAATGTCACCACAGAGAACACAGAGAACACAGAGAAAAAATGACAGGTGAAAAAGTCAGATCGGGGACAAGTGTCATCCCGGACTTGATCCGGGATCCAGTCGAGCGTTCTGGTTGAAAACTCGTTGTTTAGCAGTACCCCTGGATTCCCGCTTTCGCGGGAATGACAAATGATTGTGACTGAGAATATCGCAAAAGTGCATGAATATAAAATGTCACCACAGAGGACACAGAAAAAAAGCTGATATAGTACAAGATCCCTCACATACGTTCGGGATGACACGACATAAGCTGTGAATGCAAAGTTATATAATCAAATAGTTATGAAAATGCTGAACAAAAATCAACTTAAAACAATAACTTTAAAAATCATCATTGGAGGAATAATAATGCTGTTTGGAATCAGTGGATGTTCGGGAAGTCGTCCGGAAAACCTCGGTTTGAAAAATAAGCTGCTTGCGCCTTGTCCGCAAAGTCCAAATTGCGTTTTGAGTCAGGCGAGTGATGAAAAACACCGGATTCAGCCACTAGCTTATACAGGATCTTTGGAAGTCGCAAAGGAGAGGCTTAGTCAGCTACTTATGTCCCTGGAAAACGCGCGGCTAATCACGCAAAACGGAGATTACTGGCATGTCGAATTCACCTCACGCTGGCTGCGTTTTGTTGATGATGTTGAGTTTTATTTTGTGGAATCCGAGCCGCTGATTCATCTGCGCTCGGCGTCCCGCTTGGGATATTCTGATTTTGGGGCAAACCGGAAACGGGTAGAAAAAATCCGGATCCGGTTTGAAAAACTGGAAAATGGAAGCTGAAATCAGCGCATCTTTTTCAGCAGGTCACCATCGGATTTTTTAAAATAATCCTGATTACGTTGAAGAGTTCCGCTGAGCGCGGAAGGTGCGTCAGGTCCGGAAGCATAATTCTGCTGTTGCGCCAGTTCTGTTTTGTTCCAATCGCAAGCAGACAAGATCATCAGAGTTATGCCGCAAAGCAGACTAATTGTCAGATTGATTTTCATGCAGTTTTTCCTTTTATTTATAATGCTTAATTTTGTTAGTGCTACCACTCTAAAAAAAACTGTCTACTGTCGCAAGTTTTTTGTCGCAATTCATTAAGGAGGTTTGTGAAGACTATTGCAATTGTAAATCCGCATGCAGGTAACGGACGAACTGAAAAGCTCTGGCCAAACATTGAGTCTGCTTTAAAACAAAGTATCGGTACTTTTCAAACAGAACATACCTCTTGTAAAGGAGATGCGACTATTTTGACACGCAAAGCTCTTGAAGAAGGTGCGACTAGAGTAATAGCGATTGGAGGAGATGGCCATCTCAACGAAGTAATAAACGGTTTTATTGAAAATGATGTTTCACTGTATCCGGATGCAATCTTAAGTTTTGTCATGAGCGGGACCGGTTGTGATTTTCAGCGTTCCA